>OHJQ01000024.1_pt1 | contig 125418 bp, 125 predicted proteins | sample 1568601 | NCBI WGS metagenome assembly OHJQ01 (sample SAMEA3879599, study PRJEB24766) | human gut metagenome | biome: human-associated habitat; feature: feces | place: USA | collected 1985/1987 | reverse complement strand
CCAGCTTATCGCCGGAGACCGACTGCATGATGGCGCTGATCATGGGGATGTTCATCTCCAGGGGGCACTCTTCCTGACCCTTGCGATATTTAACAAGGGGGGTCTTGAGGCTGACCGCCGTGGGGACGTTCTCGGCAGAGGAGTAGCCGGGAACCAGCAGGTATTCACCAAAAGTGCGGGAGGGTTCTTCATAGAAATATGCCATAGTCAAAGCTCCTTTTTTCTTTTTCTTCAAACAGCAGCCAGGGTTAACGACACTTTTTGTCCGTTTGTGTATGATTGCCTATACTATACCACAATCGACGGATAAATACAAAAGGTTCCGTGTCCAAAGTTTCCAAATACAGCCCGATGAAAACCATGCATTTTGTATAGAAAGCCCCTTAAAGTCGGACTTTGTCCCCCGGCCTGGCAGATGCAAAAAAGCCCGTCCTGAAAAGGACGGGCTTTTTTGCACACGAAGCTGAGATGCCGCCTGTGCGGCGCCGGTCAGCAGCTGAGAAGGAGGTCAGCCGGAGGAGGACGACCATAGCGCCCAGCATCTCAATGAACAAGAAGAAAAAGATTTCACAGCGGAACGCATCCTTGCTGTAACTATATTGTAACTCTTTTGATACCAATTTGCAATAGGCATTTGCAAATTTTTTTGAACTTTTTCAAATTTCCGCCTGCAAGGGCTGCTCAATCCTCCAGCGGGCCTGTTTCCAGGTAGCATTCAAATGCGCTTTGCCCTTCATGACGGCCCAGCACATACCACCCCTCACCAGAGGGCGCCACAAACACCTCCATGCTCTGCCCCATCAGCAGCTGGCGGTGATATTTCAGGCAAGCAAAACGGACAGCTTCCTGCTGCAGCACCGCAAGCGGCAGCGCATCGCAGGCAATGTCCAGATAACAGGCGTTATTCAGATGGCCATTCTGATCGCACAGAGAGTAATCTGCCCGCCAGACCCCGGCACTGGTCAAAGGCTCTGCCTTATGGACGTGCAGCGGAAGCTCCGCCTCCACCTGCTGGTTCCAATAATGCTCCGGAGCCTGCCAACCCGGCTGACGCAGGATATGCTGGCTCTCTGTATCCACCAGGATCCACCGGGCATCCACCAGGGCTGCCAGCTGGCCGTCCTCTCCCCGCAGCTCGGTAATACGCTTGAGAGAGCCCCGGCAGCTCTGCTCCGCAAAGGTGGTCAGGGTCATCTGCTCCCCCCGGCGGGGCACCCGCACAAACCGGAGCGCCTGTTTCCCCAACAGGAACACCGCTTTTTGCTGGGCAAAAAACACATCGTCCATGCCATAGGCACAGGCGTGATCGGTAGAGATCTGCTCAATGCAGCGCAGCAGCGCACTGGGTTTCATCCGACGGCGGAAATCCACCGCTGCATTCTGGATCTGGACCGGCTGACTGAACGAATATTTTTCCATGAATGGGTCACCTTTTTCTTTATAGGAATCTTTACAGGCACACCTGCCATTTTAGCTTACATCATTTGGGCGGAATTTGTCAAACACAGAAGATAGGCTTTCTATAAAAACAGACCAGCAGTCTGCGCCTGCCGGTCTGTCAAAATGCAATGCCCTATCCCCTGCCCCAAGCTGCAATGGTATCCAGCACAGAGAGATCCACCTGGTAGATCGAATCGTCCCCTGCGAGGGACAGATAGCACCCATCCGCCCCCAGCGCATAACAAAACACAAGGTCTCGCTCCGGTGTGCGGACCTTGAGCTGAACATCCGGTGTATCCAGCCCATATTCCGCAGGTTCGGCGCCGGTATACTGGCCTGCAGCATAGCTGGTCACAGCGGACAGCAGCCCCTGTACACGGTCTGGTTCCAACGTCTGCTGTCCGTCCAACTGCCATACGGCGGCATAGCCACCCGCCGGGTCTGGCGTCTGGAGTTTTTGCAGCCGGTATCTTCTGCCATCGGACAAGGTGCAATCCAGCATCTCGATCTCCGAAGCGGTGATCCCTGCCGGCGAAAAGGGCTCAAAAAGCTGCTCCTTTGTTTTTGTAAAGGGAGCTGCCCGCCGAGCCGGAACAAGGCAAAGTGCCGCCTGCCCTTCCACTTGCAGGTAGATCTGATCCGTGATGGTGTTTTGGGCACCGAACGCAAAGACAAGGGTCTCCCCCTCTGTGGTGATGACCCGCAGGCGCACCAAGGGTTCTGCCAGCCCATAATCCTGCCCTGAAACAGGCTCCAGTCTTCGCTGTGGTTCCAGCCCCATCAGGGCAGTGAGCATCGCATTGCAGGCAGATGCATCCAGATGATAGGCCGGATCTTCCGCCAGCGTCCAGCTGCCCGCCTCATACTCCAGCGTCAGTGTCTGACCCTGATAGGTATATTGGAGACAGCGCAGCGTCTGTGGCGCAACAGGACACACAGAGCCTTCGTCCTTTTCTGAACGGGCAGAGAGACCGGTCAGCCCCCACAGCCCCACAGCAGCCAGCAGCACACCAGCCAGCAGCACCAGCAAGGTCTTTTTGCGGCCCTCCATAGGCGTTTACCTTCTGCGGCGCAGCACCAGCACTGCACCGCCCGCTATCAGTATAGCTGCCGGCAATACCAGCACGAACAGGATGCCAAGCCCTGCGGTCAATCGCCCATCGATCTGAAGGGGCGCTGCTTCCAACGCCTTGGAGGGGATCAACACCCCGCTGGTCTGTCCCGCCAGAGAGGAGGCACAACCCTGCAAAAAAGCGGCGTTGCTGGGGGCGGTCTGATAAACAGCTTCGTCATCCATTCCCCCGCAGCCGATCCAGATCACCTCCGCACCGGTATCCTGCTGGCAGGCATATGCGGCCAGCGCGAAGGGGCCGTCTGCGTCCCCTTCCTCCCGATCGGTAGTCGTCATCTGGTAGCCCGCCGCTTTGCTGTATGCAGCGTCCGAAGTCAGCAAAAGAGCCTCCGAGATCACATCCTCACGGGGGTCCAGCCGAATGCCCTGCGCCAGCTCCAATAGCACCGGGCGGCTGGTATCCAGACCATCCAGAGCCGTAGTTTCCATCGCAGAGGCATAGTCTGGCAGCAGCGAACAGGGATAGCCATAGAGTGCATGATCCGCCTGTCCCTCTGCTATGATACCATCCACCCGAGATAGACCGAATTGCGCCAATAGTTCGTCCAGATTCGGGGTCTGGTAATACTCTCCGGTAAGCACCAGCAGCTTGCCGCCCTGGGCGAGGTACTCTTTCATCCGGCCCACTTCGTTTACCTTTTGGCCTGCACCGGCCAGATCGCTCTGCGGAACATTCAGGATCAGCAGGTCACAGTCCTCCGGCACTGTCCCAGACAGCAGGCTCAGCGTATCCAGAGCAAAGCCCTGTTTTTCCAGCGTAATGCTCAATGTTTCGGTCAGGGGCTTTTCTCCATGGCCCGTAAGGACATAGGCATGGCGCTGCTCTCCGCTGGTCAGCCGGTAGAGCGCCGCCGTCAGGTCGTTTTCTCCGTCAAACCGCAGGCTATATCCGCCGGTCGTGGCATAATCTGAGTAGTCGTATTCATACAGCTCGGCTGCATCCAGCACCAGGCTGTCCTCTCCGGAAACCAGGATCAAACTTCCGGCAGAGGCATTTTCCGCCCCATACTGCGCAGCAAAAGTCGGGTACAGTGCCGGGTCTTTCAGCTGCCAGGTGATCTGCGGATTTTCCGCTGCACAGCGGTTCAGATAAGAGCGGATCAGGGTATCCTCGCCGCCGGTCTCGCAGAGATAATAAACCGTGACTTCCTGCGGGATCTCCCGGATCACCTGGAGGGACTCCGGGCTGAGCGAATAAAGCCCCGCCTCGGACAAGTCCAGCTGCGTATACGTTTCAGGGATCGCCCGCACCACCAAATTGATCAGCACCGCCAGGGCAAGCACAGCAACCCAGACCGCAGCTGTCCACGCCCCTTTTTGAGCAGAGGTCGTTTTTTTCATATACAGACGCCTCCTCTCTCAGTTCCAGCGGCGCCGGTCCAGCACCTGCACCGTAAAGAACAAGAACAAGGCCGACACGGTGAGATAGTACACCACAGACGGCACCGAAAACACGCCATTGACAAAACTTTCAAAAGGCACGAACAGACACAGTGCTTCCAGCACAGCGCTGAATGCCTCGATCAGCCAGGCACTGCGGAACAAAAACAGTGCAGACAGCCCCAAACAGAGCACAGCAAAACTGATGCAGCCTGCCAGCAGACTTTTGCTCCGCAGACCCACACCCAAGCTGAACAGCGCCGCCAGCCCCGCAAAGACGACCAATGCTGCTGCGCTGCCTGCGCTGAACATGGAACGAAGCCCCGGCATCAGGTAGGCCAGCAGCAGAACGCCAAAGCAGCCGACCGCTGCAATGATCTGATTTTCGGTCAGGCTGGAACAGAACTCCCCTACCGCCAACGCCGCACAGCCCAAAAGAAAATAACACAGCAGCGCAGCCAGATTGGATGCCAGGGACGCACTGGAACCGCCCAGTGCCCGCAGGACCAGGATCATGCCCGCATCCGCCAGGCAAGGCAGCGCAAAGACGGCACACATAGCCAGATATTTGCCCAGCACGATCTCCCACAGAGACACCGGACTGGTAAGCAGAAGCTGATCTGTGCGGCTGTGACGTTCCTCCGCCAGGCTGCGCATAGCCAGCACCGGCGCATATACCAACAGCACAAACAGCGAATTGTACAAAGTATAATACCCAAAGTCCGGCAGACCGTACCCCAGGTTCAGCGCCAGAAAATATAGCCCGGTAGCCCCCAGCAAAAATGCTGTAAGCACATAGCCGATCATGCCATGAAAATAGCTGCCTATCTCCCGCTTGAAGATCGTGGTCATTCTTCCTCCTCCATTCCAGTTGTTTCCGGCGGTGTGCCGGTCAGCTGCAAAAACACTTCTTCCAGGCTTTTATGCTGGGCAGACAGCTCCAGCACTGGGCAGCCAGCCTGTGCCAATGCCCGGGATACCTGTGCCCGGTGGTCGCCGTCTCCGCTGCAATGCACCAGGCAGCAGCTTTCGCCCTGCTGCTGTGAAAGAAGTTCCACCTGCTCCACCCCAGGCAGCGCCGCCAATGCCGCTTCCACCTCCGCACCTGTGCCCTGGGCTGTAACCCGCAGAGTGACCCCCGCAGACAGACGATCACTGAGTTGATCCGGTGTTCCGGATGCCACCAGATGCCCCCCTGAGAGGATCAGCACCTGACTGCACACAGCCTGCACCTCGCTGAGGATATGACTGGAAAGCAGCACTGTGTGGTGACCAGCCAGCTCCCGGATCAGACGACGGATCTCGGTGACCTGCGCAGGGTCCAGACCAACGGTGGGTTCGTCCAGGATGATAAGCTGCGGTTTGCCCAGCAGAGCCTGTGCGATCCCCACACGCTGCCGGTACCCTTTAGAAAGATTCCGGATCAGCCGCGGCAGTACGGATTCCACGCCGGTGCGGCGGGCTGTGCGAAGGATCTGCGCAGCCCGATCCGCCTGCGGAACGTGTTTCAAGCGCGCTGCAAAGTCCAAATACTCCTGGACTGTCATCTCCGGATAAAGGGGCGGTTGTTCCGGCAGATAGCCGATACAGCTCTTGGCCCGAACATCCGGCAGCGGATACCCCGCCACCTGTACACTGCCGCTGGTAGGCGCCAGATAACCTGTCAGGATATTCATAATCGTGGATTTGCCCGCACCATTGGGGCCCAGCAGACCGCAGATCTGTCCCTGCTCCACCTGAAAGGACACATCCTCCACGGCCAGGCGGCTGCCATAGCGTTTTGTGAGGTGAGACACTTGGATCATGAGGCACACTCCTTTTATATAAATAGGGTCCCTGCCCGGCCTTGGCGATACCCAGGCACAAAGCGGATCATTTCACCCTGCAAATACCAAACCAGTGTAGTGAACAGATGTGTTCAAATTATGGCAGAGAGATAGATTTTTTCTTTCTGTGAGGCGGAGAGAAAAGCAAAAAAGCGCCGCTTCCCGAAGGAAACGGCGCTTGTACAGCTAAGCCACAGATTACTTGCGGCCAAAGCGCTTGTTGAAGCGCTCAACGCGTCCGCCGGTGTCAACCAGCTTCTGCTTGCCCGTGTAGAACGGGTGGCACTTGGAGCAAACTTCGATGTGGATCTCAGGCTTGGTCGAGCGGGTCTGGATCACATTGCCGCACGCACAGGTGATGGTGCAGTCAACGTAGTTCGGGTGGATGCCCTGTTTCATTTCTTTTCACCTCAATTCTGGTTCTGACTTCTTGGGGCCATATTCTCATGTATGTGCCCATCACAACCTTCAATATCGGCTACCCCGTCGAGCGGCCTTGGAAACGATTGCCTTAATATTATAGCACAGATTTGAGAAATTGCAAGGGCTGTTTTTACTTTTCCAGCAAACTTTTTTCATCCAATGCGCTGGCGCTTATCCAGGCGCATCTTGTCAGCGATCATCGCTATAAACTCGGAGTTCGTGGGTTTTCCCCGCAAGTTATGGATGGTGTAACCAAAATAGCTGTTCAGGGTGTCCACATCTCCCCTATCCCAGGCCACCTCTATTGCGTGGCGGATCGCCCGCTCCACCCGGCTTGCGGTGGTGGCATTGCGCTTGGCGATTTCCGGGTAGAGGCGCTTGGTCACCGCATTGATATAATCCGGTTCGTTCATCGTAAGCAGGATCGCGTCCCGCAGGAACTGGTAGCCTTTGATGTGAGCGGGCACCCCGATCTGATGCAAGATCTCGGTCACGGTCAGCTCGTCGCTGTCCACACTGGTATGCAGCATCCGTTTATCCTGCCCCAGAGCAGCTTTCAGCACCCGGCTGGCAAGCACAGTTTCATCAAATGGTTTGACAAAATAGTAGGCAAACCCTTCATCCAGCAGCTCCTGCACCATCTCCTCGCTTTGGAAAGCACCGGTGACAAAAAATGCGGTATGACGCTCCCCCGCTGCATTATACCGCTGCTTTACCGCCAACGCATCCAAACCCGGCATGAAAGCATCCAGCAGCGCCACCTGCGGCCGAAGCGACAGCATTTTTTGCAGCACCTTGGTGCCGTCTTTTTCCACGACCGTCACCTCGACCCCTTTTTGCTCCAGCGCCTCCCGGCAGGCTGCTGTGACCTGTGCCCCTGTATCCGACATCAAAAATCTTACTTTGTCCATCGAAGTATCCTCCAATCTGTGCAGTTCCTGTAACACATTGGATTTTACCATATTTTACCACCATATTCAATGGGGATTTTTACCGAATTTTAACAAAAAACGCAGTACATTCTCACCAGAAGCACATTTACCTTACCTTCTGGGCTTGTTCCAGCATTGTTTGCGCAAAGATCCCATAGCCGCGCGTGGGGTCATTGACCAGAACATGGGTCACAGCCCCCACCAAGCGTCCATTTTGCACCAGGGGACTGCCGCTCATTCCCTGCACGATCCCGCCGGTGGCGGAGAGCAGTTCTGGGTCCACTACCCGCACCACCATATTCCGGCAGGAATCCGCATCACTGACCTTTTCGATCACGACCCGGTAGGGCCGAGCCGTCTCCCCTGAGATCGTGGCCCACAATTCCGCTTCTCCGGGCAGGACTTCCTGTGCAAAAGCCACCTCCATTTCCGTTCCGGAAAAAGCTGTACGCGTGATCCCGTAGATCCCATTGGAGCCATTGATGCGGATCGTACCAATCGCATGGGCGCTCAGAAAGCGGCCTTTCAGTTCCCCGGGGCTGCCTGCTGTGCCCGCTGTACAGCCCACGATCTGACAGGGCACGATCTCACCGCTGCGCAGGGCGATGCTTTCCCCTGTATCGCTGTCACTGATCGGGTGTCCCAAGCCCGCAAACACGCCAGCTTCCCGGTCGGCAAAGGTTAGCGTGCCCACTCCAGCGGAGGAATCCCGCACCCACATCCCCGCCCGCCATTGCTGGGCAGAAGGGTCCCATGCTGGGATCAGCTGTGTCTTACGCTGCTGATCTCCCCTTACATACACTACCTCCACCGGCTGCCCCTGCGAATGTTCCAACGCAGCTTTTACGGCATCGTTGTTTTCAGTAGCAACCGCATCCATCCGGATGACTCGATCCCCCAAGCGCAGGCCCGCTGTTTTTGCTGGGTTCGCTGCACCGCTGTTGGTATGGATATCCGTAAAGCCTACCACCAACGCCCCTTCTGAGAACATTTTTACCCCGAAGGGCGTCCCACAGACCGTAACCCGGCTGCGCTGTGCTACCACTGTGCGCACGGTTTTGATCGGCAGCCATCCGCCCAAAGCCAGCGTAGTCTGATAGCTGCCCACCGCCCGGGTGCTGGCCACAGCTTGTCCACCTCGGCTGCCCAACGGAGACGCCCAACTGTGCCGGGGCAGCTCCAGCTCCTGCCCTGGCTCCAAATATAGTTGGTCCGGCAAAACAGCGTACAGTGCCCCCAGAGTCAAAAGCGCTGCTACTGCCAGATACGCCATCGCCATCTGTCCCCAGCGCCGCCATCTGTGCCTGCTGGTCCCGACCTTGCTTTTCTCCATGATCACGCCATCCTTTATCTCTACATTGTCCTGCATAGTATGCACCATAAAGAGGAGGAATATGTTTTGTCTGGACGCAAAGTCGACCGTCTTTGAGATGGGCGGACCTTATTTGAAAGAGGGGGCGTGCCGCACTCTGCCCGGCGGGGTTTCTTTTGAATAGCGGCATCTCCGCAGCCTTGACAATCCCAAGGAAAATTGATAAACTAAAGGACAGTTCATGCGGGAGTGGCGGAATGGCAGACGCGCTGGTTTTAGGCACCAGTTCCGAAAGAGTGAGGGTTCGACCCCCTTCTCCCGCACCATAAAAAGTGGCGCTGATTCGTTAAAAATCAGCGCCGCTTTTATTCTTATAACCCACTCGCCTTGCAAATGCAAACACCCCTGAAAGTCATATATCTTTCGGGGATATTTGCATCCCAACTTTTTCCCAGACTATAAGCAGATCTTGCTAGAGATAACACTTCTTCTGTCCGGATGCGTCAAGCATCCGGACTTTTTTCGTTATCGCCCGGCACGAATTCCAATAAATCGGCAGGCTGACAATCCAGGACAGAACAAAGCTTATTCAACACATCCAGAGGAATATGCTTAACAGAATTGTTGTTCATGGCTGATAGAGTGGGCTGGCGTATCCCGGTCATTGCAACCAAATCCTTTTGCTTGATGCCTTTTTCCGCAAGTACGGCCTTCAACTTAATGTGAATCATGTAAACATCCTCCGTTTCTTTACTATATCACACCCGTTGAGAACATACAACAAATTGCGTTGTATGTTCTCATCCTAGCGAGAAGATCACCCGGTGCAAGGGAGCAGCCCCAAAAACAAAAAGGCCGCCAACCGCTCCAACGGTTGACAGCCTACAGGTGAAAAAGATTCCAAAACACTTTTTCACCTGTGATTTTGCCAGCTTAGACCGGTAAAGTCAAGCGGACACCCTGGCAGGATCGCACCGCCCTACGCAGAAAATTTTTCGTTGCCGACCAAATATCTTGCGGTTCAAACACTTGACAAAGTCAAGTTGTCGGCATATACTTGACTTTATCAAGTATATGCCCCTTTCAAGCGATATTGGTTATAGGAGAAGATCATGGTACCAGGCTTTGCATATTTTGTTTCTGTTCTGCGAAAAGATTTTGTCACGGAGTGCAGCCGTAAATTGGCGCAAGACCACATAACACTTAGCCTTTTATATCCGATCTTATATATAGGGAAACACCCCTCGTGTTCTCCCAAAGAGCTGACCCAGGCACTGAATATGGACTGGGGCTTCACGCAGCGTTCCCTGGACAAACTGGCCTCCGAACATCTGATCAGCCGGAAACGGGACGAGAAAAACCGCCGCTGTTATCATCTGGAGCTGACCGATGAGGGATGCCGTCTGTATCATAAAAGCCACGATCTGATCCGCGCATGGAACGAACAGAAGCTCTCTGTTCTGACCCCCGATGAACAAGCGCAGCTGACAACACTTCTGGAAAAAATAGTACAAGCGGAAGGAGAAACCAGTCATGTTTGAAACGATCTTAAGCCCGGTTGAACTGGGGACCTTGAAACTGAAAAACCGCATTATCTTTGCGCCGACTTCTATGGGACTGCAGGGCGAGGAATACTATCAAAAGATCGAGCAGATCGCATCCGGCGGATGTGCCATGATCATCATTGGCGACGTTCCGGTACTGCCCACCCGGTTTGGACAGAGCCTTTACAGCAAAAAGGGATTTGCCCACTATCAGAAGCTGACAGAGATCGCACACAAGCACGATTGCCGGATCTGTGCACAGCTCCACCAGACCGACACCAACATAAAGGGCATGATCAAATACATCCCCGGTGTTCTCAGCAAAAAGATCACGCCGCAGCAACTGCGTCCGCTGCTCAACGAGCAGGTGTCCCCTTACATCACCAACATGCCCGTTAAAAAGATCAAAAAGATCACCAACGCCTTTGGCGAGGCTGCTGTGCTGGCTCAAAAGGCCGGGTTTGACATGGTACAAGTACATGGTGACCGGATGTGCGGAAGTTTCAGTTCTACGGTCTTCAACCACCGCACAGATGAATATGGCGGATGCATTGAAAATCGACTGCGCTTTGCAACAGAAGCCGTTTCTGCGATCCGCAGCAAGCTGCCGGACTACCCCATCGACTACAAATTGGCGGTCCGCCAGGAAGACCCCCACTATGGCAATGCTGGCGTGCTGACGGATGAACTGGCGGTATGTGTTCCGCTTTTAGAAAAAGCCGGTGTGACCAGCTTCCATGTGGCATTGGCAAACCACTCAGACCTGCAGGATACGATCCCCAGTGCAAAGCACCCCTATTTTGCGGAGGAAGGCTGCTTTTTGAAATTCTGCGACCTGGTGCGTCAATATACATCGCTGCCGGTCTGCGGCGTAGGCGGCCTTGCGCATCCGGAGTTTGTGGAACAGCAGCTGAAGGATGGCCGCATCCAGTGTGCAGCCATGAGCCGTCAGCTGGTGGCTGATCCGCAATGGATTAACAAGATCGCCGCCGGCAACGCCGAAAAGATCCATATCTGCGTCCGCTGCAATAAGCGCTGCCTGGGCGGGATGATGGAGCACAAAGGCGTACACTGTATTTACGAAGGGAAAGACTAACCCCTCCCCTCTCCAGAGCAAACCTTAAAGCCTTCTGAACCAATGGGCGGAACTCCCCCACCCGGTTTGGAAGGCTTTTTTATTCTTTGCGGCGGTCCCCGCCTGCGTACTCTCCTTTTTCCTCTTTATAAAATACCTTGCCGGGCGCATGGCTCTGCTTTGCTGTGAAATGTGGTCAAATTTTTTCGGAAATCCTCTTGACAAAGTCCTTTGGAGCCAGTATACTGAACACAGTTCATTTTGAGGGAGGCAGTAAGCGTGAATACCATCGTGACGTCCAAAGAAGCGATCCTGCGCACCAGCCGTCAGTTGATCCAACAGCAGGGCTGGAATGCAGTGAATATCCGCGCCGTGGCAAAAGCCTGTGACATCTCGGTGGGCTCCATCTACAACTACTTTGGCTCCAAATCGGAGCTGGTGGCCGCTACGGTGGAGAGCGTTTGGTGTGATATCTTTCATTTCCCGGAAAACGGCGGCGCCTTCGGCAGCTTTCCCAGCTGTGTAGAATGGGCCTTTGCCCGGATGCGGGAGGGAGAGGAAAAATACCCCGGCTTTTTCACGCTGCATTCCATGAGTTTTGTGGGTGCAGACCGCTCCGACGGACAGCAGCGCATGGCGCAGTCCTGGCGGCACATCCGGCAGGGACTGGAATATGTACTGCGCAGTGACCCCCAGGTGAGACCGGATGTCTTTGATTCGGATTTCACCCCGGAAAAGTTTGTGGAGATCATCTTTTCCCTGATCCTATCCGCTCTGTTACAGCACAACTACGACTGCTCTGGTATTTTGGGCATGATCCGAAGGGTGCTGTATTGACCCCGGTACGCCGGGGTTTTTCCGAGCGCAAAATGAACACTGTTCACCAAAGCCGCCAAGCAGGCGGTGCATCCTCCAAAAAAATAATTGAATCAAAGAAAGGGACCTCTGACATGCAAGCATTAGTAGAAACCGTATTTGACGCCGTATATCTGATCTCTGTGATCGCTATCGGCATCACCATGATCGCAAAGAGCCATGGCCAGAAGCAGTATAAACTGTTCGGCATTATGGCTGTCGTACTGGGCGCAGGCGACTCCTTCCACCTGGTTCCCCGTGCGCTGGCACTGTGCACCACCGGCCTGGAGAACTTTACCGTTGCGCTGGGCACCGGCAAGTTCATTACCTCCATCACCATGACCATCTTCTATATCCTGCTGTACTACGTCTGGCGGGTGCGCTACCAGGTGCAGGGTCAGAAGAACCTGACCATTGCCGTTTACCTGCTGTCGGCTGCACGCATCGCTCTGTGCCTGTTCCCGCAGAACGCATGGCTCAGCGCCGAGGCTCCTCTGAGCTGGGGCATCTACCGCAACATCCCCTTTGCTCTGCTGGGTCTGCTGATCATCGTGCTGTTCTACCGCAGCGCCAAGGAGCATGAGGACAAGGCTTTCCGCTGGATGTGGCTGACCATCGTGCTGAGCTTTGGCTTCTACATCCCGGTGGTGCTGTGGGCTGATACCATCCCCATGATCGGTATGCTGATGATCCCCAAGACCTGCGCTTACGTCTGGACTGTGCTGATCGGCTACTCTGCTATGAAGAAGGAGAACGCATAATGAAAAAGCTGCTGAATACTTCTTTCGGCTACATGATCGCCGGCCTGGCTGCCGGTGTGTTCTACCGCGAGTTCACCAAATTTACCGGTTTTGTGGGCAAGACCACCCTGGGTGTGCTGCATCCGCATCTGCTGATGCTGGGCATGGGGATGTTCCTGGTCTTGGCTTTGGCCGCTCGTCAGGCCCCGGCTCTGCTGGAAAACCGCAGCTGGAAGCGGTTTTATCTGCTGTATAACCTGGCCCTGCCCAGCACCACTGTGATGCTGCTGGTGCGCGGCGTGACCCAGGTGCTGGCCCAGACCCAGTCTCTGGTATTGAGCCGCGGTATGGATGCCGCCATCTCCGGCATTGCGGGCCTGGCCCATATCCTGATGGCAGTGGCGCTGTTCTTCCTGTTCTCTGCACTGAAGAGCGTTTTGGCTGCTGAGATCCCCGCTGCGAAAAACTGATCTCCCCTGCCCTCCGGGCAGCAAAAAAGCCGTGCTTCTAAAGAAGCACGGCTTTTCTTTTTCTTCTGTTCAAAGCAGCAGCACCAAGGTGCCTGCCACCACCAAAGTCAGCCCGACTGCGGCCCGGGGCGAGAGTTTTTCGCCAAATACCAGGCGGGAAAATACCACTGTGACCAGGATGCTGAGCTTATCAATGGGGACCACCACGCTGGCCGGCCCCTGCTGCAAGGCACGGTAATAGCACAGCCAGGATCCGCCGGTGGCTAAACCCGACAGACACAGCACGCCCAATTCTCCCCGGGGGATCTGGCGCACCTGGCTGCTTTTTCCCGTTACAAATACCATGACCCAGGCCATGACCAGCACCACGCAAGTCCGCACTGCTGTGCCAAGGTTGGAGTCCACCCCTGCAATGCCCACCTTGCCCAAAATGGCCGTCAGGCTGGCAAACACCGCCGAACCGACCGCATACGGCAGCCAAAGGCGATGTTCTGGCTCTGTGCGGGCAGGATCCCGCTTATCGATCATCCACAGTGTGCCCACTGCCAGCAGCAGCGCACCCAGCGCTTTTGCCGGACTGACAGGCTCCCGCAGCAAAAGCCACCCCATCAGAATGGTAAGTACCGTACTGGATTTATCAATGGGAACCACCTTGTTGATATCCCCCAGCTGCAGCGCCTTGAAATAGCAAAGCCAGGATGCACCTGTTGCAAGGCCGGAAAGGAGCAGGAATAGCAATGTCCTGCCCTGCAAATGGAACAGCTGCCCCCCTGTTCCGGTAAGCAGCACCATTGCCCAGGAAAACACCAGCACCACACAGGTGCGCACTGCTGTTGCTACTGTAGAATCGGTGCGCCGTATCCCGCACTTAGCCAGAATGGCCGTAATGCCCGCAAAAAAAGCAGAACCGAATGCATAGATAAGCCACATACGCTGTTCCTCTCAAATGCAAAAAGACCGCCTGTCCTTAGACAAGCGGTCTTTTTCTGGTGCGAGGGAGGGGATTTGAACCCCCATGGTTACCCACACGCACCTCAAACGTGCGCGTCTGCCAGTTCCGCCACCCTCGCATATGTTAGCCGTGCGGACTGCCTGATTATAATACCACACTTTGGGGGTATTGTCAAGCAGTTCTATGGAAACCGTCCCCCTTCTTTTTTCAAGGAAAAGATTCCGGGACTGTTCCCGTTTTCATAGAACAGCAGGCACTGCATATGCTGGTAAAAGAAAAGGAGGCGCATGGGATGTCATTTACAGTGAACAACCGGGCTGGGCGGAGGATATTAGTCGCCCTGCTGGCGGCGGCAGGTTTTGCAGCAGGTATATGGACGGGGGTGGCCGGAACACATCCGGCAGCAGCCTGCCACCAGCAGGATCTCTCCCCTGTTCCGGATACGGTGTTTGCCCAGCAGGAGGCAGCGCTCTCCGCTCCGCCGGAAAAATGGGTCTGTCTGACCTTTGACGATGGGCCCAGCAAAACCACCCCTGCTGTATTGGATGCGCTGAAAAACGCTGGTGTGCCCGCCACATTTTTTGTGGTAGCCACCGGGTACAACGACAAATATCTCCCGCTTGTAAGCCAGGCCCAGGCAGCCGGGCACCAGATCGCACTGCACTCCGCCAGCCATGAATACGACCAGATCTACCGCAGCCCGGAAAGCTACTGGAAGGACCTGGAGCTGCTGCGCCAGCGCCTGTCCCCTTATCTGGATGCATCCGACCTGCGGTATCTGCGTTTTCCCGGCGGAAGCACCAACACCGTCAGCCGTCGCTACGGCGGCAAAGGGGTGATGCAGCAGCTCAAGCAGCAGGCGGTACAAAAAGGATACCGGTATGTAGACTGGAATGTCTGTGCTGAGGACGCCGTAGGCGGAAAACCCAGTGCAGAGACGATCTTTCGGAATGTGATCCGGGAAGCACAGGGGCAGGAACAGTGCATCGTACTGATGCACGACTCTGCCACCACCCGCACCACAGCCGAGGCTCTGCCGGATATCATTCAGTGGTTCAAGGACCAGGGATACACCTTCTGCACCGTAGAGCAGGTACTGCCTCTGCCAGAAGGTTAAGACTTGTTTTTCCCCTGTTTGCCATTCTCGTTATAATAGAGAAAATAGTCCCGGACGGTCATCGCCACCAGCACCACCGCCAGGCTGCCCAGCATGATCCACCCATCCGGGGTCTTCATCAGCTCCGGACGCCCCAGGAACAGCAGCAATAAAATGCCCAGTGCCGCTGCACCCGGCAGCAGCATCCGGTGGGCTGCCTGCAAAAGTCTGGCTCTGCGGGTAGGGATCGGCGGGTCCAGAAGCTGTGGCTGGTTTGCGGTGCAGCGGATGATCGCAGTAGGGATACGCCCGCCATAATAGCAGGCTGCCTTGTATTCCAGCCCATCCAGCAGAAACCGAGGGGTCATCCCCTCTTGCAGCATCTCCAGCGTCAGACCATTTTCCGCCGCATATGCTTCCAGCGCCGTAGTAAACTCCTGCGGGTTCTGTACAGAAGTATCCGGAATAAAGGAAAAAGTCTTTTCGTGTTCGGCCAGAGCCACTGCCTGCCAATCTTCCAGCCAGCCGGTAAAAAATCCGCCCTGCCGGTCCGGAGTTTGCATCCGGGCCAGGCACCGATCCACGTCCAGTGCCGCCAGGCTCTGGCTGTTTTTTTGCAGCTGGCTGCAGAACTGGATGGCCCCCGCCAGCTGCTGGGCCCGCTGCTCCAGCAGGATCTGCTGGGTCTGGGCTGCATCGGGCAGAGCCAGTTCCCCCTGCAAGACCTGACGGATCTGCGGCAGGGGCATTTCCAGCATACGCAGCATACGGATCAGTTTCAGGTCGTGTACGTCTTTGGCAGAGTAATCTCGGTAGCCATTGCCCCGCCGGGCCGGAACCACCAGACCCTCTGTTTCATAAAACCGAATATTCTGACTGGATACGCCGCTTTGTTCAGCCGCTTGCTTGATATTCATATAGGTCACCTCCGTTGGATGTATCAGGGAGGGGCGTTTTTGCCCCCCTGCTACACCCTATATACACCATGAAGTAACTTGAAGGTCAAGCTTTTTTTGAAAAAACCCCGGCAGAAGCCTCAAAAAAAGAGGTCCCGCCGGGGTTTTTATGCAGTTTCAGTGCTTAATGCAGCTTACTGAGCCTGGTTGAACACGACAAATGCGCGGTATGCCATGTATAGGTCCGTCTTGTGGATGACCTCAAAGGGAGAGTGCATGGACAGCACAGGCACACCAATATCCAGCACGGGGATGCCGCGGTTTGCCACATACTTTGCAATGGTGCCGCCGCCGCCCAGATCCAGACGGCCCATCTCGCCCAGCTGCCAAGCAACATTGTGCTCGTCCAGCAGACGGGTGATGCTGCCCACCAGCTCAGCGGATGCATCGCTGGCAGCGCCCTTGCCGCGGCTGCCGGTGTACTTGACGATGCCCACGCCGCGGCCGGCATAGGTGCCATTCATCGGCTCAAATGCGCTGGACCAGTTGGGATCGTAAGCTGCGGTAACGTCCGCAGACAGGCAGACGCTGTTGTGGAAGGCAATGATGTCGTCCTGACCAGCTGCACGGCAGAGCTGCTGCATGAAGTGGAACACATACATGCTGTTCATGCCGGTGATGCCGTCGGAGCCGATCTCCTCCTTATCCGTCAGAACGCAGACGGTGGTGTAAGCGGGGTTCTTGGTCTCGATCTCAGCCAGCAGAGCGGGGTATGCATTCACCCGGTCATCGTGGCCGTAGCCGCCGACCATGGAACGGTCAAAACCGATATCCCGTGCCTTGAATGCGGGCACGATCTCGATCTCTGCACGGACAAAGTCCTTTTCCGTGATGCCGTACTTCTCGTTCAGCAGGATCATGGTGTTCAGCTTGACAGCGTCCTTCACTTCCTCATCCTGCACAGCCTCAGAACCGATGAGCAGGTTCAGCTCCTCTGCACGGATGCCGTCCGGCAGCTTGCGGTCGTTCTGCTCTGCGGACAGGTGGGGCAGCAGATCGGTGATGCAGAACACCGGATCGCTGTCCTCCTCGCCGATGCAGACGTTGACGGTGGTGCCGTCTGCCCGGGTGAACACGCCGTGGATCGCCAGGGGGATGGTAGCCCACTGATACTTGCGCACGCCGCCATAGTAGTGGGTCTTAAAGTAGCTCAGGTGGTCAGACTCATACAGCGGAGTGGGGCGCAGATCCAGCCGGGGGCAATCGGTGTGAGCGATCAGCAGGCGGAAACCGTCCTCAAAAGAGCGGGTGCCGATGGTGGCAGCCACGATCGCCTTGTTGTCCTGCACAAAATAGATCTTGTCGCCTGCGGCGTAGGTCTTTTTGGGGTCGAACAGCTGGTAACCAGCGGCCAGCAGCTGCTTCTCGCTCTCTGCGGCAGCCTCACGCTCGGTCTTAGCAGCGTCCAGATACTTCTTGTAGCCCTCTGCAAAGGCAGATGCCTTCTCACGCACGTCCACGTCCTTATCGGCGGCATAGGCGGGCTTGTAGAACAGCTTTTCTGCCAGCTGCTGGGCCTGGGTCTTTTCCTTCATGGTTACATTTCCCTTTCTTCATATAATTTTATCATCACCGGGGCGGGGCCAAAAAAGGCTCTGCCCCGGTTTTGGCAAGTAGGATTCACCCTGCGTACAGCTGGGTATATGCCTGGTAGCAGGCAGTGATCTTATAAACATAGTGGTTCATCTGGTTATAGGGAAACCCCTGCAGCGTAACGCCGTCCGCCGAATGTTCTGCTTTTTCCAGCAGTGTATCCACCGTACCCCAGCCGCTGTGGTACGCAGCTGCGGCAGTGGGAACATCCCCTCCATACCGAACCAAGCAAAGGTGCAGATAATAGCAGCCAAAGCGGATGCTGACTTCCGGCTCGTACAACGAGTCAAAGGTCAAAGGCTCTTCGGATGCGATCTTTCCCCGGAGCCAGTCAAAGGTCCCCTCGGTCATCTGCATCAATCCCCTTGCCCCCACACTGGACTGGGCACTGGGATCAAACCCGCTCTCTGTACGGATAAAACTGTACACCAAAAGCGGGTCCAGCTCATAAACATCGGCCCAATGCTCTACCTCTGCCTGATAGCGGCGGGGATAAAGCAGGCTTTTTCCCCAGCGGAGCAAAAACGGTGCGGCAAACGCCAGCACGCATAACGTCAGCACCAGGGCTGTGAATTTCTTTCTTTTTTTCAAGGTAGGCTCCCGGTGCCCCCTTCCTCCGCTGCTTCAGCCAGCAATGCACTGCATAGCTGCCGGGCAGCTGCGATCAGTGCTGCGCAGTCCGCATCATTGCGCAGGATATAATCCGCCTGGGCCGTAAGCTCTGCTTCCGGCGTTTGGGCGTTCAAGCGGCGGGCTGCCATTTCCGGCGAGATGCCGTCCCGGGCAGCGATCCGGGCAACGCTTGTTTCAAACGGGGCCGTTACCACCGCCAGGCGATCACATTCGGCCTGGGCAGCAGTGCCCACGATCACAGCACCATCCAGCACAAACAGCTTACAGCCCGCCGCCTGTGCCTCTTGTTTTGCCTGGCGGATGCAGCGGATGATCTCCGGATGGGTCAGTGCATCCAGATCCGCTTTGCCTTCCGGGGTGGCAAACGCCCGGTCTGCCAGGGCACGGCGGTCCAGCCGTCCCGCCTCGTCCACCAGGTCCTGTCCAAAGCGCTGTGCCAGCTGCGGCAGCAGCGGCGAACCCGGCGCCAGGATCTCCCGGGATATCTGATCCGCATCCGCCAGCGGGACCCCCTGCTGGGCAAAGACCTGCGTGGCAGTAGATTTGCCGCAGCCGCTGCGGCCCGTAATGCCCAGGGTGATCATAACTGCACCACCCGGAAAGCGGCTGCCCGTACCAGCCGGTTATACACTGCCATGGACAGGCCGTCCCGGCCGGGGCAGCGGGCATATACCACCCCGTCGCCCTGCTCATCCAGAGCGCGGAGGCTGCGGAACAGGTGCTTTGCCTGATCTGCTCCGTCCCCTTCACGGCCATATTCCACACAGGGAACGCCCAGCTGCGACGCTTCCCCGGTAAAGCACAGACAGCTGGGGTTCTGGTCGGCATGAGCCTGGACATAGGCCCGGAACTGCTCAAAGCTGCCGTCCAGGATCGTAATATCCGCTTTAGGGGCATAATGCTTATACTTCATGCCCGGACTGCGCACCACAGCGCCCTCCGGCAGTTTTTCCAGGATCGCAGCGGAGACCTCCACTTCCTCTCCCAAGGCACGCTCCAGATCTTCCAGCGTGATATGGCCGGGGCGGAACAAGGTGGGCTTCGGCCCCACCACCGAAACCACCGTGGACTCCACGCCCACAGCGCACTCGCCGCCATCCAGGATCAGTGGCAGGCGGCCATCCATATCCGACAGCACGTCCTGTGCATTGGTGGGGCTGGGCCGTCCGGAGAGGTTAGCCGAGGGGGCGGCAAAGGCACAGCCGCTGCGGCGGATCACCTCCCGGGCAACGGGATGGCTGGGCATCCGGATGCCCACCGTATCCAGCCCGGCGCAGCACTCATCCACCACCTCCGGCCCCCGGGGCATGATAATGGTCAGCGGCCCGGGGCAAAACGCAGAGATCAGCAGCTGCGCCCGCTCCGGGACCTCAGCCACCAAACCGGGCAGCATCTCCGGCCCGGCAACATGGACGATCAAGGGGTTATCCTGCGGGCGGCCTTTGGCCTCAAAGATCTTGCGCACGGCTGCCCCCTGACGGGCATCGGCCGCAATGCCATACACAGTCTCGGTAGGCAGGGCAAAGATCTCGCCCCGGCGCAAAAGCTGCGCCGCCTGGTCAATACCTGCCTCATCGGCAGGGCGAAGGACGGTTTTTATATTCATACGTTTCCACGCTCTTTTCTTGTGCAAAGTTGTTTTGCTTTACAGCGTTTCGTGTGTTATTTCATCGGTTTCAAGCGTTCATTTGTTCCAGCCGCTTTGCCTGCTCCGTAGCGCAGAGCTGGTCGATCAGATCGTCCAGAGCGCCATCCATCACCTTATCCAGGTTGTGGATGGTCATGCCGATGCGGTGGTCTGTGCAGCGGTCCTGGGGGAAATTATAGGTACGGATCTTCTCGCTGCGGTCCCCCGTACCCACCTGCCCCTGACGGTTGGCGTTCAGCTCCTGCTGCTGCTGACGCTGTTTTTGTGCCAGCAAACGGCTGCGCAGGATCTCCATGGCTTTATCTTTATTTTGGAACTGACTGCGCTCATTCTGGCACTCCACCACCATGCCGGTGGGCAGGTGGGTGATGCGGATGGCGGAGGAAGTCTTATTGATATGCTGTCCTCCGGCACCGGAAGACCGGAAGGTGTCGATGCGCAGGTCCTTGGGCAGGATCTCGATCTCCACGTCCTCTGCCTGGGGCATCACGGCCACCGTGGCGGTGGATGTATGGATGCGGCCCTGGGTCTCGGTCTCCGGCACACGCTGCACCCGGTGGACCCCGCTTTCAAACTTGAGCCGATGGTAAACGCCCCGGCCATTGACCTCCAAAATGGCTTCCCGCACGCCGCCCAGCTCTGTCTCGCTGAGGGTCAAGGTTTCCATCTGCCAGCCGCGAGCCTGCGAATACATGGTGTACATACGCACAAGGCTGTGGGCAAACAGGGCGGCCTCTTCTCCGCCTGCGCCGCTGCGCACCTCCAGGATCACGCTTTTTTCGTCGTTTTGATCCTTGGGCAGCAGCAATAATTTAAGATTATTTTCCAGTTCTTCCACATCTCGTGCTTTTTCGCTCAGTTCTTGTTGTACCATCTGTTTGAAGTCCGGCTCCAGGGTCTCCCCTTCCAGCAGGGCTTTTGCCTGTGCCAGATGGTCCTGCGCTGTCTGCCAGGCGCGGCAGGCCTGCACGACAGGTTCTGCGTCGTGGTATTCCTGCATCAATCGGCGAAAAAGCATCGGGTCGGCAGCCGTTTGAGGCTGGTTGAGCCGGGTGGTCAATTCCTCAAAGCGGCGGCAGACTGCCTCCAGCTGAGGGTACAGCTGCTGCATCATAGGGCAAGCACTCCTTTTTTCTGCTGGGGACGAAAGGCGCTGCTTAAAAACAGCCCAAACGGCCCCGGGGTCTTGGGCAAACGCCAAGCGCCCTAGACCTGCCCCGGCTTTACCACCTTTTTGATGTTTTTTTCGATCTTTGCACGGGGCAGCATTACTTCCCGCCCGCAGCCTGTGCAGCGGATGCGGAAATCCATCCCCACGCGCAGCACCTCAAAACTGGCCGCACCGCAGGGGTGCTTTTTCCGGGTATAGATCGTATCCCCTACCGAGATATCCATAGTCTTTCCCTCCCTGCGCACAAGGGGTGCGCACATGATTATAGTATAAACCAAACTCGTTCAAAATGCAAATATCCGCTGCGCCCCGCATATGCTTGTACTGACCCGGCAGTACAGCTCTTGCCCGGGCAGGCTAAAACCAACAGAAAGAGGAATGAAAGATGATGCAAACTTTCCGTACCGAGTCCAACTATCGCAGTGCCGCTCGTCTGACCGCACCGGAGCTTCGTGCTGCACAGCAGCGGGGCGAGATCCTGCAAAGCACCGCACTGGCCTTTGACACCCAGCGCCAGCTTTGGTTTGAGCTGGGGGGTGTGCGGGGCATGATGCCCTTTGCAGAGAGCGCTGACGGCGCCGAGCGGGGTGCTGTGCGGGAGATCGCCGTGGTGACCCGTGTGGGACGGCCCACCTGCTTTGTGATCCAGGATCTTTCCACGGACGGAGAGGGACACCCCTGCTATCTGCTCTCGCGGGCCGAAGCCCAGCGCCAGTGCAAGGCAAATTATCTGGATCAGCTGTCCCCCGGCGATATCCTGCCCTGCACCGTGACCCATATTGAATCCTTTGGCGCTTTTTGCGACGTGGGCTGCGGCATCAGCGCTCTGCTGCCCATCGACTGCCTGTCGGTGAGCCGCATCTCTTCTCCGGCCGATCGGGTGCGGGTGGGGCAGCAGATCCTCTGCGCCATTAAAAACCGGGACCCGCAGGGCCGCTTTGTGCTGTCCATCCGGGAGCTGCTGGGCACCTGGGCGGAGAATGCAGCCCAGTTCCATGTAGGAGAGACCGTGGTAGGCATCGTGCGCAGCGTAGAGGAGTACGGCACCTTTGTGGAGCTGGCCCCCAACCTGGCAGGTCTGGCCGAAAGCTGCCCCACCCTGCGGCCGGGCCAGGTGGTAAGCGTCTACATCAAAAACATCCTGCCCGAAAAAATGAAGGTAAAGCTGGTGATCGTGAACCACAGCCTGGAGCAGGAGCATCGGTTCCCGCTGCGTTACTTTATCACCCAGGGGCACCTGGACCGGTGGGTCTACTCCACGCCGGAATGTTCCAAGCTGGTTGAGACAGATTTTACCTGTGCGGCTTGCAATCCGGCCTGAAACCTTTTATACTAGAGATACAGCAAACAATAAAGGGATGTGAGGGACTATGGCCGCCAACGATGCTTTTACCGCAGGGGTTCGCCCCGGCGGGCTGACCAACAGCACAGAGATCCGGCTGCTGCTGTGTTATCTGGTAAAAAACGCCGGGCCGATCTCCCGGCAGGAGATCGAGACCGCCCTGGTGGAGGAAGCTCTGGTCAATTATTTTGAGATCGGCTCCTGCTTAGACGACATCTGCAAACAAAAGCTGGTGACTGAGTCCGCCGGGTGCTATTCCATTACAGAAAAAGGCCGCCGGGTGGCACAGGAGCTGGCCTATGACCTGCCCCGCAGTGTGCGGGAGCGGGCCGCAGCCGCTGTGCTGCGCAGCCAGACCTGGGAGCGCAAGGCCGCCGAGTACGATGCCCATATCACCGAGAAAGCGGACGGCCACTGCACTGTGCGCTGCACGGTCAAAGGCTTAGACCAGGAGCTTTTCTGTTTGGATCTTGGTGCGCCGGATCGTCTTTCTGCGGAAATGATCAAGAAACAGTTTATCCTGAAAGGCAACGAGATCTATCAGCTTTTGATCAATAAGCTCACCGAGGAGCAGCCCTGACCGCCTCTGCCGGCGGCGCTGCTGTTCTGCTTTGGTGCAGCTGCTATACAAAACGGACTTCTGGCATTGGCTGCCTCCGAATAAGAAATCATTGCCCGCCGACTGACGATTTTGTGCAATTGCTGTGTCAAAGCAGCTTGCCAGCCAGCAAGGATGCCTGCGCTGCTTTTCCTTGCACTAGCCCAAAATCGCCGGGCGGCGGGTGCGTAGCAGTTCTGGCCCGGAGATTTGTGCCCAGAGTGCCCTGGAAAGGGCGCGTGGAATACTGGATGTATTTCCAAGCCCTTTACAGGGTGCTATGGGGCAAATCTCTCAGCCAGAACCAATGTTTTCTTATTTGGAGGCAGCCTTGGTCAGAGGTCCGTTTTTCTCTTGCGTTTCTTTCCAAAACAGCGGCCGCAAAAGACCCCCGTTCCCCTTTGTACCAAGGGGAACGGGGGTCTTTTGCAGCTTCACCTCACAACAGGATACAGATCAGCCCGGTACAGCCGTCATTGATGACCTTTTCCAGGGTTTCCTGCAGGCGGGTGCGCGCCTCCTGCGGCATATGCAGCAGCTTGTTCTGCAAGCCCTCGTTTACCAGCTCGTGCAGGCTTTTGCCAAAAATATTGGACTGCCACAACTGCACGGGGTCCTCCTCAAAGCCGCCCAGCAGACTTTGCACCAGATCCTCTGACTGTTTTTCGGTGCCCACGATGGGGCTGATCTCGGTATGGATGGTGGCTTTCATCATATGGATGGAAGGAGCGCAGGCTTCCAGCCGGACGCCATACCGCCCGCCCTGCCGAACGATCTCCGGTTCTTCCAGGCGCAGCTGATCAATGGTGGGCATCACGATGCCATAACCGGTGGCTTCCACCTGTTCCAGCGCACTGCGCACCCGTTCATAGGCACGCTTTGCCTGCGCCAGCTCAATGATGCACGGCATCAGTCCCGCTTCGTCTCCGATCTCAAGACCTGTCTGCTCACTGAGCACCTGGTAGAACACTTCTGGTTTCAGCTCCACCGAGATGCGCACAGCCCCCTCGGCCAGATCCATACCGCTGACAGCCGAACGCTGCACAGCTGCGCAGTCCAGCGCCCCGGGAGCCGCCGGGCCGGGGATGTCCTTCATCCGGGCCACCCCTTCCGCAAACTGCATGGCCGCTGCATAGACCTCAGCTTGCAGCCAGTGGCCCGGCTCCAGCATCGTGACCCAGCGGGGCAGTGCAAAATCCATCTCCCGCACCGGGAACTCATACAGCACCTGACGGAGGATCTGGTTCAGCTGCGCCGCATCCAGGTCCACACAGCTTACCGGCAGTACCGCCCGGCCATAATCACGGGCCATGCCCTGTGCCAGCTGAAGGGTCTCCGGCGCATCCGGATGGATGCTGTTCAGCAGGATAACAAAGGGTTTGCTCAGCTGTTCCAGCTCCTCCACCACCCGTTTTTCCGCCCGGGCATATCCCTCCCGCGGGATATCGCTGATGGTCCCGTCGGTGGTAATGACGATGCCAATGGTGGAATGCTCACAGATCACTTTGCGGGTACCGGTCTCTGCCGCCAGATCAAAGGAGACCTCCTGCTCAAACCATGGGCTTTTGACCATCCGGGGCTTTTCGTTTTCCTCATGGCCCATGGCGCCTTCCACCATATAGCCCACACAATCCACCAGGCGGACCCGGCACTCTCCGCCGCCTTCCAGCTGCAGCGGGGCCGCACTTTCCGGCACAAACTTTGGCTCGGTGGTCATGATGGTCCGCCCGGCAGCGGACTGGGGCAGCTCATCCCTTGCCCTTGCCCGGGCGGCCGCTGGCCCGATGGAAGGCAGGATCAGCTCCTCCATAAAACGCTTGATAAAGGTAGATTTTCCCGTCCGCACCGGGCCTACCACCCCAATGTAGATATCGCCGCCGGTGCGTGCTCCGATCTCACGGCAGACTGCACTTTGTTCCTGTTTTTCCAAAACACTCTCCCCTTTCAGTGCATATGTATGTCCATGCAGGGAAAGTTATACCGGAAAAAAGCCCCTCTATTCTCCGCAAAAAAACACCAGACCGCAGGTACGGGCAGCCGCGGCAGCGGCTCCGACCCCACAAGGTCCGGTGCTTATCGTTCATGGTTTATTTTATCGGCTGCCAGCAGGCCGCACAGACCAGCTCCAGCACACTGCCCGCAATGCAGCGGGCCTTATCCGATATCAGGAAACAATTTTCCCGCTCTGTGCTGCGGGGGTCCACATCTGCCACCTTAAAGCCGGGCGTGACCGGGTAGCCATCCCGCAGCAGTCCCCGCAGGATCCCCCCGATCTGGGTACAGACCGGCACAGCCGGTCCCTGGGCGGGGCAGATCTCTGCCACCGCTTCCCCAGGCTGCACCAGATCGCCGATTTCATGCAGGGTATGCCAGCGTCCTTCGGCCGGAGCGTGCAGCACCCGCTCGGCACCATAGCCGCCAATGACACCGGGCACCCCGGTATTGGGAGCTGCTGCCCCCTGCCGGATGATCCGCCCCAGGCGATGGCCCCGCTTCGTCTCGATCACCACATCCACATCCTGTCCGGCCGTAAACCCAGGCCCCAAGGCAATGGTCAGCGGCGCCATGCCACGATGGGTGCCAAGGTTTTGTTTGGCCAGGATCGCATCCACCAAAACGTCCGGTTTTGCCTTTGGGATCCATTGTCCCTCCGGGTCTACCAGCACCGGAACAGCTCCCTGCTGCCACACCTGCGCAGCCTCTGCCAGGCTGTGGATGCGCACTGCCCGCAGCCCCTCCACCTGGGTCTGTCCGGCATAGACAGCCTCACACAGAGAGACCTGACGGCGGATGGCTGCCGGGTGTTCGGATTCCAGCACCAACACCCGCAGCCCTGCTGACCAGAGCCGATGCACGACACCCGTGGCCAGGTCTCCGCCGCCGCGGACAAGGATCAACGGTCTTTCCTTCATTGCATTGCCTCCCCTCGCTGCAAAAACAGCGTCACTGTACCGCCGCAGGCTGCCATAGCCCCTGTGCCTGTACCCTGGGACGAAAACTCCACCAGGCAGCAGTTTTGACCTTCGGCCAGCATTTTTTGTGCCCGCTGCTGCGCCTCATGCTCCAAAATACCACCGCCCACACTGCCTGCCAGCAGACCATCCCGGCCTACCAGCATTTTTGCGCCAGGGCTCCGAGGTGCCGACCCCTGCCGGGCCACCACCGTTGCCAGGACCCAATCCGTTTTGTCGGTCATTATTTTCAGCATCGACGGTGTAAAACCCTCTCGGTTTGGCGTGCTGTTTTTGCACTGAACGATCTGCGCCAAGATGGACAGCGCAATTTCCTGCGCTGTTTCCGCTCCGATCGCAAGGCCCACCGGACTATGCAGCGCCGCCACCTGTTCCGGAGCAGCCCCGGACTCCTGCAGCTGGCTGCGCAGCAGCTCTGCCCGGCGGCAGCTGGCCATGACCCCCACATAGGACAATGGTTTTTGAAGGATCTGCGTCAGGCAGTCCAGGTCATACCGGTGGCCCCGGGTCAGTACAACATAGCAGTCCCCCTTGCTGCCCGGCAGTCGGGACAAATTTTCAGCATAGGAACCCAGAAGCACCTGCGCAGCGCCAGCTTGCTCCAGGGCTGCGGCAAACTCCGGCCGATCTTCCAGGGCGCAGACCGGCAGACCCAGCACCTGTGCCAGCCGCACCACTGCCTGTGCCACATGTCCGCCGCCGCATACCACCAGCCGAACCGGGGCAGTCAGCGGCTGTACAAACACCCGCACCCCTTCCAGGATGCAAATATCCGGGCTTTGCATGCTGCCAAAGGCATCCATGCCCCGCACCAGCAGCGCAGATGGAGCCGACGGCCACAGCAGCTGACCGCCCCCCAGCAGGAGCTGTCGGCCCTGGTCCGGCCCCTCCAGCACGGTGGCCAGCAGGCAGTCCCCCACAGACTGCTGTGCCGACAGGATCTGAGCAAAATTTTGTTCTTCCATACTCCCTCTCCGATCTCAAAGCGCGATCTCTACGGCTTGTTCATACGGGATATCTGTAAGCCGGGACTGCCATGCAAGCCAATCCTCCGGCCGCATCCGCCAGGCAAGGCCGCAGCCTGCCGAGATCTCTCTGGGCAGCGGGATCAGCCGCCCGGGCACCCCCTGGGCGGCACACTGTTTCTCCCATGCAAGGGCCTGCTGGGTAGTAGCAAACGAAAGCACTCTATACGGCTGTTTTGCCCTCATCCTTTTCTCCCTCTTCTGTTTATTCTGCTGCCAGCGTTTTTACCGCCTGGGCCGCAGCCAGCACTTCCTGCCGGGTATTTTGGCAGGAGAAGCTGAACCGCACCACCCCTTGCTGCACTGTGCCCAGCGCCTTGTGCATCAAAGGGGCGCAGTGTGCCCCTGCACGCACGCAGATCCGATGGTCCTCCCACAGGGCATCCGCCACCCGTGCCGAATCCTCCCCGGTCAGGTTCAAAGATACGATGGGCGCGCGGAGATCTGCATCCAGATCACCGTAAAATTCCAGCCCAGGCACATCCCGCAGCTGATCATAAAACAGCCGCGCCAGCGCCATCTCGCGCCGGGCCGTCTGTTCCACACCCTGTTCCAGCAGCCACTCCACACCAGCAGCCAGACCGGCCAAGCCCGGCACGTTCAGGGTGCCTGCTTCCAGCGCAGTAGGCATCTGGGAGGGGTGGGCCAGATCAAAACTATGCACGCCGCTCCCCCCCACAGCCAGAGGCCGCACCCGCAGCCCAGGACGCACATACAAGCCACCGGTGCCCTGGGGCCCCAGCAGCGCCTTGTGGCCGGTGAAGCAGCACACATCTACCCCCAGTTTTTGGACCGAGAAGGGCTGCACACCCGCCAGCTGCGCTGCATCCAGAATGAGCAGCAGCCCATGCTGCCGGGCAAAACCCGAAACAAACCCCAGGTCGGTCAGGTTTCCGGTAACATTGGAAGCCCCAGTGACCACCACCGCCCGGGTATTGGGCTTCAGCAGCTGGGCAAACTGCTCATACCGCAGCCGGGCTTTGGCGTCCGTCTGCACAAAGCTCAGCTGCACCCCCTGCTGCTCCAGACGGTAAAGCGGACGCAGCACCGAGTTATGCTCACAAACCGTCGTGATCACATGGTCTCCCGGTTCCAGCAGACCGCACAGCGCAGTGTTCAGCGCAGCTGTGGCATTGCAGGCAAACGCAATGCAGGCAGGGTCCGGTGCATCCAGCAGCCGGGCCACCGCCTCCCGGGCTGCCAGCACCAGGCGCCCCGCCTGCAGGGTCGGCTCATGGGCCCCACGGCCCGGATTGCCTGCATCCGAAAGCGCCCGCAGCATGGCCTGGCCTACTACCGGAGGCTTGTGGAGCGTAGTGGCGGCATTATCCAGATAGATCATGGTTTGATCACGCTGGAAGCTGCCAGCAAAGTCTCCACGATGGAATACATATTGGTCACGCTGCCCACGGCCAGTTTATCCGTCAGCCCATAAAAGTTCAGACAAGTGCCGCAGGTCAGGATCTCCACCCCTTGGGCCTCCAGCTCCCGCAGATCTTCCAGCAGGGGCGACCCCTCGCAGGAAAGAGACGCACCGCCGTTATAAAACAGGATGGTGCGGGGCAGCTGGTCCTGCTGGGTCAGCGCAAACACAAAAGCCTTGAGCAGCGCCTGGCCCAGCTCTGCGCTGCCCTGCCCCATCTGGGCGGAGTCGATGGCCACCACAACTCCGGTGCGGACATCCGGCGTGCAGACCGGTGCGGGGGCCGCTGCCTCCTGCACCTGTCCTACCGTAAACAGCACCCGGTACTGTCCCGGAGACTGCTTTTCTGCCTGGGTCTCGTAACCCTTCTGGCGGGCCATCTTGGTCAGGTTCTGGACGGCGATCTCGTTATCCACCAGCACCTCCACCTGACCCGGGCCTTCCAACTGGGCAATGGCCTGTTTTGCCTTGACCACCGGCAGCGGACAGGCATCTCCTCTTGCATCTACTAGGACCATGCGTAGTTCCTCCCTTGATTTCCGGGGCATCCCCCTATATATGATGGTTATTATTGCATCTTTTTGTTGTACTCCACAACGATCTCCGGGCCAGCGCCTTTTGTGATCTCGCCTACAACAGCCGCAGGCAGACCCGCAGCTTGCAGCTCTTTTTCCAGCGCAGAAGCATCCGCCGGGTCTACTGCCAGCAGCAGGCCGCCGGACGTCTGAGGGTCGAACAGGATCTCCTCCATCGGGAACGGCACACCCCGGAACTCCACCCGGCTGCCCAGATGGTTGCGGTTTCGCTGCCCAGCCGCCGTATACAGGCAGGCGTCCGCCGCCTCCCAGGCACCGGGCAGCACCGGCAGGCGGTCGGCTTGGATCACACAATGGAGCCGATCCCCCATCATCTCCTGCAAGTGCCCCAGAAAGCCGAACCCGGTCACATCCGTAGCGGCATGGACCCGGTAGCGGCGGCTGATCTCAGAGGCTGTCTTGTTCAGGGTGGTCATAGACTGTATGGCAGCTTCCATCTGCTCCGGGGCGGCTTCCCCCACCCGGTTGGCGGTGCAGATCAGCCCCACGCCCAGAGCCTTGGTCAAGATCAGCCGATCCCCCACCTGTCCGGCATCGTTGGTGTAGATCCGGCGAGGGTCCACCAGACCGGTGACAGACAGGCCATACTTGACCCCGGAATCCGCAATGGAGTGCCCACCTGCCAGGATCCCGCCTGCCTCAGCCACTTTCTCTGCACCGCCCTGTAAAATTTGGCCCAGGATATTCAGATCCATACTCTCCGGAAAGCAGACCAGATTCAGCGCTGTCTTGACCTGACCGCCCATCGCATATACATCGCTCAGGGCGTTGGCAGCTGCGATCTGCCCAAAGATATAGGGGTCCTCCACCATCGGCGGAAAAAAATCCACCGTTTGCACCAGGGCCAGATCCTCCGTCAGGCGATAGACCGCCGCATCGTCCCGGCTGTCGTAGCCCACCAGCAGAGCGGGGTCTTTTTCCTTTCGGGGAAGTTTTTCCAGGATACGGCTCAGCACCCCCGCCCCCAGTTTTGCGGTACATCCACCGCCCGTACAAAAGACGATCTTTTCCGGCTCATTCATCGGATATTCCGCTCCTTTTCCTCAAAGCTTGTAACGACCGCCCGCACTCCGCAGCGAGCCAGGTGCCCGGCGGTTTCTGCCGCTGCCTGGCGCAGTACCGGGGTATCCGCTTGGTTCAGGATCACCCAAAATTCCCGTTCTTCCGCTGCTTTGCGCCCCCCTGCGGGACTTGCAAGCAGCTGCGCCAGCAGCGCCGGGGTCAGCCGGGCATCCGGTGCCACCCCCAGCAGAGCCGCTGCCAGCGGGGCGCGGAAACAGACCTGCTCCAGCGGACGGCCCAGGGCGCTGAGCCCTGCCACCGCCAGCAGGATATCGCTCTGGGGCAGCAGCACCGGCTCATGGGCGGCAGGCGCTTTGCAGGGTAGCCCTTTGGCCCCGTCTGCTTCCAGGAATACCGCATCGGCGGCCTGCATCCACTCCTCCAGGCAGGCGGGCTGGGTCAGCTTATTCTGCGCAGCTGGCTTTCCCGCCACAGCGTACGTTCCAGCCGCCCACAGCGCATCCCGCCGGTACGCATCCGGTGCCCAATGCCCGTCCTGCGGGCAGCGGATATGGGTGGTGGTAGAGGCCAGCACCCGCCAGCCTTTGCGGGCACAGTGCGCAGACATCTGGTACAGCAGGGTGGTCTTGCCCCCGCCCCCCACCAGCGAAACGATATGTCCCCGCTGCGAGAGAAAGGGCAGTGCTGCTTGATCCAGCACCGGTCACTCCTTTCTCAGAGCAGCTGCCATTGCCACCTGCTCCGGCAGAATGGGCAGCTCATAGAAACGGCTGCCGACGGCGTTATACACCGCATCCGCAATGGCAGGACCAGGGGTGTTGATGACCACCTCACCGATGGACTTTGCACCAAATGGCCCGCGCTGCTCATAACTGGGGGCAAAATCCACCCGGATATGACCGATATCCAGCCGGGTGGGGATCTTATATTGCAGCAGAGAGTTCTCTGCCAGGCGGCCCTTATCATCGTAGGTGACATTCTCGCTCAGTGCCATGCCAATGCCCTGAAGGATGCCGCCCTCCGCCTGTACCCGGGTCAGATTGGGGTTGATGGGGGTGCCGCAGTCCACACAGGCCGCATAATCCACCACCTGCACCTCACCGGTCTCCAGGTCCACCTCCACTTCCGCTGCGCCTACCATATACGGAGGCGGCGACCCCGCAGAGGTATGGCTCTCGGTGACTTCCAGTGCGATATCATGCCCGCACATCGATGCGGAAACGATTTTGGCCAGGCTGACGCTGCGGGACACATCGCCCCCTGCCGTGACTGTGCGGCCGTCGAACTCTGCCTCCTGCTCCGGGCAGCCCAGCAGCTGCGCACCCAGCCGGCAGATCCGTTCCCGCAGCTGGAGAGCGCACTTTTCCACCGCTTTGCCGGTGACGTATACGGTGCTGGACGCATAGGAGCCAGAATCATACGGAGAGAAGTCCGTGTCTGCACCGCAGACGGTGATATCCTCCAGCGGACAATCCAGCACCTCGGCTGCGATCTGGGCCAGGGTGGTATCGCAGCCGGTGCCCATATCGGCCGCACCGATGAGCAGCGTATAGAACCCATCATCGTTCAGCTTGAGGGTAGCGCTGCCCACGTCCACACCCGAGATGCCGGACCCCTGCATCGACATTGCCATGCCCACAGCCCGCACCTTATGCGGACCGGCCGGGCGCACCGGGTATTTCTCGTCCCAATGGATCATCTCCCGCACGCGGGTCAGACACTGGTCCAGCGTGCAGCTGGTGTTCAGCTCCCCATAGTAAGCGGGCATACGCTCCCCTTCATGGGTGATATTTTTGGCCCGAAGATCAAAGGGGTCCATCCCCAGCGCAGCCGCCAGCTCGTTCACAGCGGACTCTACTGCAAACAGGCCCTGGGTAGCGCCATAGCCCCGGTAGGCACCGGAGGACATATGGTTGGTGTACACCACGTCACTGGTAAAGCGAAAGGCTTCTGCCTTGCCATACAGGGGGATGGATTTGTGACCGGACAGTCCCACTGTGGTGGGGCCATGCTCGCCGTATGCACCGGTGTTGGACAGCGTATACAGGTCAATGCCCCGGATGGTGCCATCCTTCATGGCACCCAGGCGGACGTGCAGCTCCATCTCGTGCCGGGGAGAGGACGCCGTCTGGCTCTCGGCCCGGGTAAACACCAGTTTGGAAGGCTTTTTGGTCTTCCAGGTAACAAAGGCCGGGTAGACCTCGCATACAGCCGTCTGCTTTGCGCCAAAACCACCGCCGATCCGGGGTTTGGACACCCGCACCATGGATTTAGGGATATGCAGCGCCGCTGCAATGATACGCCGGGCATGGAATACGATCTGGGTGGAGCTGACCACATTCAGCCGCCCATAGGGGTCCAGCGTGCAGAAGGTGCGGAAAGTTTCCATCATCGCCTGCTGACAGGCTTTAGTGTGGTAGGTTCGGTCAATGACAAGGTCACAATCCGCCAGCACCGCTTCGATGTCTCCGCTGCCGCACTGATCGTGGGCGCAGAGGTTGCGTTTATTATCCGCCCCCACCGGGCACAGGCTCTCCCAGTTTTCCTCCGGGTGCACCAGAATGGGGTTATCCTTGGCTGTGCGGAAATCCAGCACCGGTTCCAGCACCTGATACTGCACCTTGATGCATTTCAGCGCCTTATCGGCCGCTTGCTCGTCCCGGGCAGCCACGATGGCTACCACATCCCCCACAAAGCGGACATGGCGGTCGATGACCAACCGGTCGTGGGGGCTTGGTTCCGGATAGGTCTGGCCAGCCTGGGTATAGCGCGGCCCTTCCTGGGGCACATCCTGCCAGGTAAACACAGCCTCCACCCCCGGGACCCGCAGCGCGGCGGCGGTATCGATCTGCTCCACCCAGGCATTGGCATGGGGCGAGCGCAGCAGCTTGACGACCAGGCAATCCTTAGGCGCCAGGTCATCGGTATACACCGGCTGCCCGGTAAGCAACTGCATAGCGTCCTTTTTGCGGACAGAGCGGTTGACAGCTTTCATTGGACAGCCTCCTTCTGTTTTTTCCATTCCAAAAAGGCCAGGATGCCCCGCAGCTGTCCCTCGTAGCCAGAACAGCGGCAAAGGTTGCCAGCCAGGTACTCCCGGATCTCGTCCTCCGACGGATACGGATTCTCCCGGAAGAGAGCCAGGGCGTTCATCACAAAACCCGGATTGCAAAAGCCGCACTGCTCTGCCCCCTGGTCTGCAATAAATGCGCCGAATTCCGCAGCCTCCTGCTGCAGTCCCTCCAAGGTGGTAACACGGCGGCCTGCTGCCCGCACTGCCAGCACAGAGCAGGACAGCACCGGCTTATCATCCAAAAACAGGGTGCACAAGCCGCAGTTGGAGGTCTCGCACCCCCGTTTGACACTGGTGCAGCCCAGGCTGCGGACCAGGTCCAGCAGCAATGTGTCCGGGCGGATATCCGCCGAGACGGGTTTATCGTTCAATGTAAATTGGATCTGCATACAAAGCCCCTCCCCTTTTAAGCCAGCTGCTCTGCGGCACGCCGCACCAGCACCCCGGCCAGATGGCGGCGATATTCGGCACTGCCCCGCATATTAGAGCCAGTCTGGATCTGTGCCTGAACAGCGGCAGCCATCTCCTGGGGTGTCATCCCCTCATCGAATGTAAACAGCACCGCACGCTGGGGCCGTGCGCCGAGCGCAAACCGGAAACCCGTCTCGGTGCGTGCCGCAGCACAGGTCAGCACCGGCAGGTCTGTACGGGTAGGACGCACCGACTGATAGATATGCTTTGCCGGTGTCTTGTGCAGGATCAGCCGCACCAGGATATCCCGGTCATAGGGCATCTGCGCATACTCACGCAGGGGCAGGATGCCGCCCTTATAAAGCTCCACATCGCAATCCATTGCCAGCAGCAGGGTCAGCAGGTCAGAAAAGCCGAACCGGCTGTAAATACTGCCGCCTACCGTGGCCAGGTTGCGCAGCTGCACCCCGACGATGTGGCGCAGCGCCTCCTTAAAGGCACCTTGTGCATAGGCTGCAAGACCGGCATGCTGCTCCAGCTCCCGCAGGGTGACCATGGCGCCAATGGAGAACTGCTCCGGCGTCTCCTGGATCTGATCCAGCCCCAGGGCAGACAGATCAATGGCTGTGCCCACCGGAATATTTTCCATTTTGAGCCAGACCATTCCACCCAGGACCCGGTTCGTGCGTTTCTGGTTGAGCTGCCAGGCTTGTTCCAGGCTTTCGGCCCGGACATACTCTCGGATCGTAATCATCTGCAATCCCTCTCTTTTTTGGCGGCGGCAGGCATAGCGCCGCAATCTCCTTTTATTTTACCACATTTTTTGGTATAATCCATACTAAAAGCATACTTTTGCCCGCAATTTGCGCGGGATGAATTTTTCGGCTTTTTTCCTGTACGAGGTGTCCAAAATGAAGTACGATGCCAGTCCCGTTTTTGTCGGGTGTGTAGTGATGGCCTCCGGCCGCAGCCAGCGGTTTGGCTCCAACAAGCTGTTGGCCACTTTTCGGGGGCAGCCTATGGTCTGCTCTGCCTTGGCGCTGGCGGACTCCCCTGTCTTTTGCGCCCGGCTGGCTGTGACCCGCAGCCCAGAGGTGGCCCAGCTCTGCCGCAAAACCGGCATACCCGCTTTGCTCCATGACCAGCCGCTGCGCAGTGATACTGTGGCATTGGGTTTGTCCGCTTTGCTGGAGCAGCAGCCCGCCTTAGCAGGGTGCGTGTTTCTTCCCGGCGATCAGCCTCTTTTGAAAGCACAGACCCTGCAGCGGCTGGTCCAGGCATTTTGCTCTGCCGGACCGGCACGGGAGCAGCAGATCTTCCGGCTGGGATGGATGCCGCAAAGCGGCCCCCGTCAGGCAGGAAGTCCGGTTTTGTTTGGGCGTGCCTACTTTGGACCGCTGCTCCATCTGCCGCCGGGGCAGGGCGGCAGCGCTGTGCTCCGGCAGCACCCTGAACAGGTCCGGTTCATCTCCCCGGATTCGCCGCTGGAATTGCAGGATGCCGACACCCCGGAAGCGCTGAGAAAACTGGAAAACGCGCTGTAAACGCAAAAACAGCCGGTACGGATGTACCGGCTGTTTTCTATATTCCGGCGAGATAAAAGCGCCGGATCAATTTTCTTCTTTCGGCAGCAGCAGGTTGAGCAGGATCGCCACAGCAGCCGCAGGAACAATGCCGGACTCGCCGCAGATAAGCTGAACAAACTGCGGGCACTGTGCCAGGATATTGGGCGTAGCACCCATACCATAGCCCACGCCCAGCGCCACCGACACGATGGTCAGGTTGCGTGCGGTCATCTTCTCCTTTGTGATCAGCTGGATACCGCTGATGACGATGGACGAGAACATCATGACCGCTGCGCCGCCCAGCACAGCCTGCGGCATAATGGACACCAGGGCACCCAGCTTGGGCACCAGGCCGCACAGCACCAGGAACACCGCACCGGAAGCCAGAGCCATCCGGTTGACCACCTTGGTCATGGCCACCAGACCCACGTTCTGGCTGAAGGAGGTATTGGGAAGAACACCGAACAGCGCTGCAAAAGCAGAGCCCACGCCATCACAGATCACACCGCCGGACAGCTCTACATCGCTAGGCTCACGGCCAATACCGCCCTCCATCACGCCGGAAATATCGCCCACCGTTTCCACTGCGGTGACGATGAACATGACCAGTACCGGCAGGATCGCCCGCAGGTCAAACTCAATGGGCACCGGCATCAGCTTAGGCAAAGCAAACCAGCTGGCATTTGCCACCTTGCTCCAATCCAGCACCCATGCCTTGGTAAACTCTGCCCCTTCTGCGGTAAGGCCCGTGGTGGGCAGCACAAAGCCCATCAGGATGGCTGCAAAGTAACCAGCTACGATACCGATCAGGATGGAAGAGGAGCTGAGGAACCCCTTGGTCCAGTGCTTGAAGATCAGAATCACCACCAGCACGAACATCGCCAGCAGCAGGTTCTCCGCAGAGCCGAAGTCCGCCGCCTTATTGCCGCCGCCAAAGGAGTTGACGCCCACAGAGATCAGCGACAGACCGATGGACAGCACCACCGTGCCCGTGACCACCGGCGGGAAGAACCGGCGCAGCGGTTTCAGGAAAAAGCCCAGCACCGTCTCAAACAAACCGCCCAGAATGGATGCACCCATAATGGCGCCATAGCTCAGCACGCCGCCGCCCATAGTAGCCACCACGCTGTTGAACACCCCAATAAAACCAGAGCTGGTGCCCATGATGATCGGCACTTTGCCGCCGATGGGCCCAATGGCAAACAGCTGCACCAGGGTGACGATGCCCGCAACGAACATGGCATTCTGGAGCAGGTCGATCTGCAGGTGGGCAAACTCGCCCCCCACCATACCGCAGGCACCGGTGATGATCAGCAGCGGGGTCAGGTTGCCCACAAACATGGCGCAGACGTGCTGCAGACCCAGCGGAATTGCCTGGCGGAGCGACATCTTACCGTTAAAATCGTAAGCTGCCTGTTCCAACTTGACTTCTTTCACTTGATTCACTCTCCTCAAACTTGCAAAGAACATCCGTACAGAAAGAAAGCCCGTCTGGCCTGCCAAAAATAGACCTACGGGCGCCTTTGAGAACCGCATCTGGGAAAAGGCAGTTTGGATTATAACAAAGACGGACTTTTTTGTAAAATAAGTACGACTTTCATTTCCTTTCTTTTTGCAGCAAAAAAGCCCCACTTTTTCTGGATTTTGCCGGGTAAAACCCCTGTCGCTGTGGCATCAAGCCGCTGCGACCGGCTTTTTGCAGAGCAGTCCCGCAAAATTTTTCCGGAATTTGTGCGTTTCGTGGATTTTACGTCCAAAAACTTCTTTCCCTTGTTTTCATCTTATCCAAAGGCCACCAGCATACTGGAGAGGAAGTTGCCGGCCCCATGCAGCAGCACACTGGGCCAGATTGAACCGTTAAAGATCCGCTGATTCAACCAGCCCAGCAGCAACGCCCCCATCCCAGTAAAGCCAAAGACCAGAAGATGATACCATAGCCCTACTTGCAGCCCTGCTGCCAGATAGAGCAGGTTGTGCATTATCCCAAACAGCACCCCCTGCATCAGGATTCCCGGAATACTGCCAAATCGAGCGCACAGCCGCCTGCACAAAAACCCCCGGAAGAGAATCTCCTCTGCCAGGCCATTAGCGATAAAGTTCTCTATCAAAGCGGCAGGAATTGCCGCAACCCCCATCCCTGCATATACGTTGGCAGAGACCTGGGCGCTGGACTCTAAATAAGCCAGAGTCTCCGGGCTTGCCAGGCAGGTAAAATCAAAGTTATAAAAGAACCCATATACCACCGCAAACGCCACAAGCACCCAAATACTGCTCTGAAGCTGCGGCCGGTACAAACCGACCCAATGGGAAAAGCCGACCTCCTTGCGATGGCGTACCCACCACCAGAGCACGGGCAGCGCTGAGAACACCACCAAATTTGCTAATGAAGTTACCAAACTCGAACCTAAAAGCTGCACAAATATTCTCCTCCTTTTATTTCCTATATCAAGGGATATCCACCATAATCTCCTCCTAAAGTCGTTTTGATTATAAATCTGCGGTCTAGAAAAGTAAAGTCAAATCTTCAAAGGATATTCAACTCAACCAGGCGGGTTGTTTCTTCCCGGTATTTATGGTAAAATGAGACCGGTCAAACCCAAGGGCGGGTCCGCCGTCCTTTGATCTAGAAAATACAAGGAGGAAAACGCATAGACCCCCTTCCAGGAGATCTGTGCGCAACGAGAGAATGAGCGAAGAATGCACTCATGACTGCTCCCATTGCGGGGCAGCCTGCTCTTCCCGCGAGGCCCCGCAGCATGACGCCCCCAACCCTCACAGCCGCATTGGCAAGGTGATCGGTGTTGTGTCCGGCAAGGGCGGCGTGGGCAAAAGCATGACCAGCGCTCTGCTGGCCTGCGCAATGGCTCGCCGCGGCTATCACTGCGGCGTGCTGGACGCCGATATCACCGGCCCGTCCATCCCCAAGCTGTTCGGCATCCACGGCCGTGCTATGGCAGACGACCAGGGCTGCTGGCCGATCCAGAGCCGGATGGGCATTGATGTGATGAGCATCAACCTGCTGGTGGAAAACGAGGAAGATCCCGTGGTCTGGCGCGGCCCGGTCATTGCCGGCGCAGTCAAGCAGTTCTGGACCGACGTGGTCTGGAAGGACGTGGACTTCCTGTTCGTGGATATGCCCCCGGGCACCGGCGACGTGCCGCTGACCGTGTTCCAGAGCCTGCCGGTAGACGGCATCGTTGTGGTCGCCAGCCCCCAGGAGCTGGTGAGCATGATCGTAGCCAAGGCTGTGAACATGGCCGAGATGATGAAGGTACCCATGCTGGGCATCGTAGAGAATATGAGCTATATCCTCTGCCCGGACTGCGGCAAGAAGATCCAGGTCTTTGGCGAAAGCCATGTGGATGAGGTAGCCGCCAAGCATAACCTGCCTGTGCTGGCCAAGTGCCCCATCGACCCTGAGCTGGCTCGTCTGTCGGACGCAGGGCTGATCGAGACCTACGGCGGCCAGTATCTGGAAGGCGCTGCCGATGCCTGCGAAAAGCTGCTGAAGTAATCGCCGTCTTTGTCCCCTGTCCGGTACGCCGGGCGGGGGTTTTGTGTTTGCATGCCCCGGCAAGCAAAAGGCACACTTTTTCGGACGGGACACAAAAGCACGCATTGCTTTATAAAATAAAGTCATCTCCCGGTTTTTGCTTTTTATTCTTGTTTTGTGAAGCGTGTCCGGCTTTTAATCTGTTTTTTCTAAAGTTTTTGGCGCAGCGCTATTGTCAAACGCAAAGCAAAGTTTTATAATAAAGGCGCACCGGGGGGAAAGCGGTGCAAGGATGCGGCCGGTGGGCCGCCCATAAATATGGGAAAAAGGAGTATACTGTTATGCTGACGAATGAGTATCTGAAGCGGGTGTATGAGGGTCTGGCTGTGCGCAATGCCAGCGAGCCTGAGTTTTTGCAGGCTGTCCGGGAGGTCCTGGAGAGCATCCAGCCCCTGGTGGACAAGCACCCCGAGTACGAAGCCAACGGCCTGATCGAGCGTCTGGTGGAGCCGGAGCGCGTCATCAGCTTCCGTGTGCCCTGGGTGGATGATCAGGGCAAGGTACAGGTGAACCGGGGCTACCGGGTGCAGTTCAACAGTGCCATCGGCCCCTACAAGGGCGGCCTGCGGTTCCACCCCTCGGTCAACCAGGGCATCCTGAAGTTTTTGGGCTTTGAGCAGATCTTCAAAAACAGCCTGACCACCCTGCCCATGGGCGGCGGAAAAGGCGGCTCTGACTTTGACCCCAAGGGCAAGAGCGATATGGAAGTGATGCGCTTCTGCCAGAGCTTTATGACCGAGCTGTACCGCCACATCGGCCAGTTTGTGGACTGCCCTGCCGGCGACATCGGCGTAGGCGCCCGCGAGGTGGGCTATATGTTCGGCCAGTACAAGCGGCTGACCAACAGCTTCCAGGGCGGCATGCTCACCGGCAAGGGCCTGACCTTTGGCGGCTCTCTGGCCCGCACGGAGGCTACCGGCTACGGTCTGTGCTACTTTACCGCTGAGGCGCTGAAATGTATGCGCGGCGACAGCTTTGCCGGCAAGACCGTGGTGATCTCCGGCTCCGGCAACGTGGCGATCTATGCCTGCCAGAAGGCTACCGAGCTGGGCGGCAAGGTCGTGACCATGAGCGACTCCAACGGCTATGTCTACGACCCCAACGGCATCGACCTGGCCTATGTGAAGGACCTGAAGGAGGTCCGCCGCGGCCGCATCAAGGAGTATGCCGACACCCATCCCGGCGCAACCTATGTGCCGGACTGCCGCAAGATCTGGGAGACCCCCTGCGACATCGCTCTGCCCTGCGCTACCCAGAACGAGATCGACAAGGCTTCGGCGGAGGCTCTGGTCAAGGGCGGCTGCACCGTGGTGTGCGAGGGCGCAAATATGCCCAGCACTCCGGAGGCCATTGAGGTCTACCTGTCCAACGGTATTCTGTACGGACCTGCAAAGGCTGCCAACGCTGGCGGCGTAGCCACCTCCGGCCTGGAAATGAGCCAGAACTCCGAGCGGCTGAGCTGGAGCTTTGAGGAAGTGGACTCCAAGCTGAAGGGCATCATGGAGGGCATCTTCCACGCCAGCTTTGATGCTTCGGTGGCTGCTGGCTCTGAGGGCAACCTGATGGTGGGCGCAAACTGCGCAGGCTTTTTGAAGGTAGCCACTGCCATGCTGGCTCAGGGCATCACCTACTGATCCAACTATACAAATAAAACCGGGGGCTTTCCGTCATAGTGGAAAGCCCCCGGTTTTTGCATCTTAGTAGCGAAGAACGAAATACAGCACATACACCCAGCTCATCAGACCATGGAGAATGGCCCACCCTACCGAATGTCAGGTGGTATAGCTGATGACCATTGCCAGGGCACTGCCAAAGGTAAGGCCGGACTTTACAGTTTTGTTTATGACTGTCTGGTTTTCCATAAGATCCTCCTTACAGCTGGGCCACAAAACGCTCCAACAGGGCATTGACCAGCTGCGGCTTATCACAGTTGGAATTATGGCCCGCATTTTCCAGCCAGACCAGGGGAATCCCGGTGCAGCGATGCCAGGCTTTGTTATATCGCCGGGTGGAACCCGCCTGATCCTTCCGGCCGCAGAGCAGCAGCGCCGGGCAGTCGATGCGATAAGGCAGGTCTGCCGCCATCGCCTGGGCCAGCATCCTGTATCCATGGCCTGCCAATGCCGCATATCGGGGCCGATCCCCGGTATAGGCATCCATCATCCGACGCATCATCTCCTGACCATACGGAGAGACCGCACACCCCACGCTGCCGGACCAAACCAGCAGCGACCAAGGATACCAGCGATAGACTGGCTCCATCCGCTGCAAAAGATACAGCTCTGCCCCGGTGACATACTGCCGCTGCAGCGGAGCCGAATCAATGGAGACAAAGCCCTTCGCCCTGCCAGGGAACTGCTGCATAAAAGCCTGAGCCACATATCCCCCCATCGACTGGCCTACCAGTACCGGCGGGGGCAGAGCCTCCCGCTGCAGGATCTCCTCCAGCCAGCGTGCTTTCTCCATCAGGGTAAAATCCAGCCGGAACGGCCAGGAACGTCCATGTCCCGGCGCATCCCACACCAGCACGGGGCAGCGCGGAGCAAAATACGCCAGCTGCCGCTCAAACAGGCGATGATCCGCTGTAAGACCTGGCAAAAACACGAGGGTATATGCTTTTTCCACGGCACGGCTGACCCAATAATGGATGGACCCGCAGGGGGTATCGTAGCTTTTTTCGGTCATAGGCCCTCCTTTTTATTCTGGGAGCTGCTGCGCAGAGGAAGCGCCCTCCTCTGCTGACGGGGCGCTCTCGGCCGGTGCGGGCGCAGGGGATGCGGCAGGCTCCTCCGGAGCCGCCGACACCGGCACATCCCGGTCGGCAGCAATATACACCACTACGGTGGAGCCTACTTCCGCCATGGTTCCCGCTTCCACACTGGCAGAGACCACACAGCCGGAAGCATAGGACCCATCATTGAACACCATAAAGCAGCTGGGAACCAGACCCCGGCTTTCCAGCTCCCGCACAGCACTATCCTGCGGGAAACCGATCAGCTGGGGCATCTCCACCATCTTCGGTCCTTTACTGACCACAAGACGGATGGTCTCCCCTGCCGGAAGCAGTGTACCGGCCTCCGGCTGTTGGCGCAGGATCGTGCCGGCAGGCACATCATCGCTGTATTCCTCGGTAACATAGAACAGATAGATCCCAGTATACTCCCGATGGTTCTGCACCTGCGCATAGGAGATGCCCACCAGGTTGGGTACCTGATTTTTTGGCTGTGTGATCACCGAAGAGGAGTCCGCTTCCGAGGATGCTGGAGACGATGCAGGAGGGGCCTCCAATGCAGAAAGACGGCCCAGCATGCTCCACAAGGTCAGCGCCGTCAGCACCGCCAGCAAAAGCAAAATGCTGGTCAATATGGTCTGCACCGAGGGTCTCCGCCCACGGCCTGTTTTGGCCCCGGCCTCCCCCTCCTCCGGAATGGAACGCAGACTGCGGGCCAGCTCATCGGTCTTTTCTGGCGAGGACAGGGCCTCCATCAGCAGCGGTACCGTCTGTATCCGCTCGGCGGGTTTGAGCCGCAGACCCATTTGCAGCGCCTCTGAAACATAGACCGGCACCGACGGTTCCAGCGTCTTAGCCCGTGGGTTCGAGTCGGACACTGCCCGCTGTGCTGCCGGAACCGGGCTCTGGCCGCAGACCATGCGGTAAAATACGGCGGCCAGGCTGTATTCGTCGGTATAGCGGCCCTCAAATTCCGCAGTGGAATACTGTTCCGGCGCAGAATAGCCTTCGTACAGCTGTTCGTGCAGGCCGCTGCCTGCGGTGCGCAGCCCCACGGTAGCATAGCCCGCCAGACGTGCCCGGCCATTATCCAACACACGGATATTTTCCGGGCAGATCCCCCGGTGCACCAGCCCCACCCGGTGCATAGCGACCACACCATCAAACACCGGACGCAGCATCTCCCGTGCCTGTGCCGGGTCTACGGGGCCGGGGTGTTCCTCCAGCCATTTCTGTAGCGGGCGGCCGCCCGGGCTCTCCATCACAGCATAGACCGTGTTATTGGCCTCCACTACATCCAGCACAGCCTCCAGACCGTTAGCCGGGGTGATCCGTTGAATGGAACGGTACAGGTCTGCAAAATCCATCCGGGTGGTCTTGAACAGCACCTCGCTGCCGGGTTTTGGACGCAGCATCAGGCCATCGGTACGCTCGGCAGAAAGGGTCAGCGGAAGATACTCTTTGACGGTCACGCGGAAAGCACCGTGGTTTTCTGCCCCTTGGTAGAGGATGCCCTCTCCGTCAACGCGGATCAGTTCACCGATGGTATAGCGCCCAGCCAGCACCGTGCCCACAGGCAGGCTGCCCGCCGGATTGACCCCCGCAAACCGGTGGGCGCAATGAGGACAGGCTGATGCAGGGATCGGTGCAGGGCGCAGACAATAGGGACACAGGCGGATCGCATCCACCGGGACTCCCCCTTTCCATTACAGCTTTGTATTTTATTGTAGCACATCCAACCGGAAAAAACCAGGCCGGGGATGTGCAGGCTGTGTGAAAGCCAGTCCCGACAAAGCAAACACCCTCTGTCCGGCAGGGACAGGGGGTGTTTATTGTTTTTACAGCAGCGAGGGGATCGTCTCGGTCAGCAGCTGTGCCAGCTGCGCATGTCCCTGACGGGTCAAGTGCATATGGTCCACCTGGTTAAACTCACAGGCAGCGGCATCCACAAAATGCACGCCATTGCGCTGTGCTACCAGCCGCAGCTGTTCTGCTACGCCGCGGGAGCGCTCCACGCAGCCCTCGCCCATAGCGGGGTCGCAGAAGCCTTCCCCAATGGGCGGCGGCGCTACCACCAGGATGTTGGGCGCTTTGCCGCCCCAGCAATCGATGCTCTTGGCCCGCTGCAGCAGCCGCTCCATGCCAAGGCCAATGCACACGGCGTTGACACCAAAGCGCTCCTTTACATCGTTGGTGCCCAGCATGATCACCAGCAGATCCAGGAACTCATGGCTCTTCAGCAGCGGATACAGCACCGACAACGCATCCATCGACTCATGCAGCGGGTCCACGAACACGGTCGTTCGTCCGGAGAGTCCTTCCTCCGTCACCAGGTAATCCGGCCCCAGCGCTGCCTGCAAACGACAGGTCCAGCGCTCCTCCTCATTAAAACGGATGCCTCCGTCTGCGCAGTCAGCCGGGTCGGCACAATAGCCATGGGTATTGGAATCCCCCAGGCAGAGAATATGTTTTTTCATTCCAAAGCCTCCTGTGTTTGGCGGAAATAATAGACTGCACCTACCAGACCTGCATCATTGTGCAGCTGTGCGGCCCGCAGCTCCAACCCCTGCGCAAAAGCCGGCATGACCGATGCCTTGACCCGGGCAGCCAGCGGATCGATCAGAAGCTCCTGCTGGGCGCTGACGCCGCCTCCGATCAGGATCAGCTGCGGATTGAAGATATGCACCAGCCCGGCCAGACCCTGTGCGATCTCATCGATCCAATCCTCCAGCAAAGCCAGTACCCGCACATCCCCTGCTTTGGCCGCAGCAAAGATCGCCCGGCCATCGCAGAGCGACGGATCAAGGGGCGATGCATTGCGCACCAGCGCCGTGGTTGCTGCATAGCGCTCCCAGCAGCCGGAAGCTCCGCAGGTACACAGCACACCGTCCAGCGCATGGACCCGGCAATGGCCCAGCTCGCCGCCCAGTCCCCGGGCACCTTCCAGAAGGCGGCCGCCGGTAAGGATGCCGCCGCCCACACCTGTGCCCAGCGTTACACCAATGACATCTGTATAGCCTTTTGCTGCGCCGGCCCAGACTTCGCCCAAGGTCATACAGTTGGCGTCGTTTGCCACTGTGACCGGCAGATGGAACACCTGCTCCAACGAAGCCTTGATGGGGCTGCCGATATAGTTGGGCAGATTGCCGCAGGTGCCCGCCACGATGCCTTTCCGGCTGTCGATCTGCCCGGTAGCGGATACGCCAATACCGGAAAGCTCTGCCGGATGGTCGGCAACAAACTGCTGCGCAGCTGCCAGCACGGTATCCAGGATCGGGGTCTTATAATCATCAAAGCTAACGCTCTGCTCCTGCCGGGCCAGCACCTGGCCCTGCTCATCCACCAGGCCCAGTTTGACTGCTGTTCCGCCAATATCGATGCCGAGATACTGTTTCATAGCAGCCCCCTTTTTATTGCTCCATTGCGCGGATCGCACCAGTAAAGCGTGCCGTGATCTCTGCCGGGCGGGTGATCGCACCGCCTACCACCAGAGCAAAAGCCCCGGCCTGCAGAGCCTGCACTGCCTGTTCCGGGCTGTGGATATGGCCCTCTGCAATGACCTTTGCCGGGCACTTCTGGGTCAGCTCGGTGATAAAGGCAAAATCGATATCATCAATGCCCTTGGTCTCCGGCGTATAGCCCCGCATGGTGGTGCCCACAAAGTCTGCACCGGCCTCCGCACAGGCCATAGCCTCCTCCAAAGTGGCAATATCCGCCATTACCAGCTGCTGCGGATACTTAGCCTTGATCTGCCGGATAAAGTCTGCTGCCGTGGAGCCGTCCGGACGAAGGGCACTGGTGCCCTGTACTGCCAGGATATCCACGCCGCACTCCACCAGAGCATCCACCTCTGCCATGGTAACCGTGATATACATAGGGGTGCCGGGATAGTCCTTTTTGATGATGCCGATCACCGGCAGATCCACCACTGCTTTGATCTGGGTGATGTCCCGCACCGTGTTGGCACGGATGCCCACTGCGCCGCTTTGTGCAGCCGCCTTTGCCATCAAAGGCATCACGCCGCCTTCCTTGGTATACAGGGGCTCATGCTCCAGCGCCTGGCAGCTGACGATCAGCCCGCCCTTGATCTGGTCAAACAACGCTTGCTTATCCATTTATTGTTCCTCCATTTTGATTTTGATCACGATCTTATCCACTGCGGTGCTTTCCGGGCTGCACAGTCCAGGGTGATGCAGTTCCCCCGGGAAGAACAGCATAAACCGTCCCTGTCCCAGTGTGCCATTCAGCGCCGCGGGGCTATTCTGGAAACCGATATCCACCCGGTACTCTCCCACCTCAGCCCCCGGCTCGCTGGCATAGGCCCAAGCCTCGGCGCCTGTGAGATCCAGCTGCAGATCCGCATAGATGCGATGGTATTCCGGATAGGTGCCCTCTGCGGGATGAAGCTCAGCCTCCATCCGCATCACATAGACTTCCTCCCCATCCACAGGGGTCGTGCCCATCGGCAATGCGGAGAGGTCCTGCCGGGCCAGAAAGTCCAGTGCGGTGTCCAGATTTTTGTGCAGGCCGCGATACCGGCCCAGATGCTCCAGTGTATCACAGATCATTGTTCTGCTCCCTTCTGCGGTACAAGCGAGATGGACAGCTCCTATTGCTGTCCCCCCTGCCCCGCCAAAAGCCAAAAAACGCCCGCCCTCCTTGTATCGGGCAAGGCGGCCGGGCGGACCCCGGCTGCACTTTGCCCCACGGGAGAGAGGGCGCTTTATCCTTTGTAAACTGAGCGGATCTGGCTTTGTGTTTGATATTACAGCTTGGCCACTGCCTGCTCGATCATCCGCTGTGCCTCGACCACAACAGCCTCGTCGCTGGGCACAAGACCCGGCATCGGAGCACGAACGCTGCCCAGATTCAGGCCATACATCCGATGCAGCAGCTCCTTCTGTACTGCATAGAGGTTGCCGTGCGCCTCGCACATCTTATAGATGATGCGGTTGGCATCGTACTGGATGGCACGAGCCTCTGCAATGCGGCCTTCGTCCACCAGGCGGTGCATCGCGTTATACAGCTCCGGCATCACAGCATAGGTGCCGCCGATGCCGCCGTCTGCGCCGATGGCGCGGCCTGCCACAAACTGCTCATCCGGGCCATTGAACACCACAAAGTTGCCTTCGCCGCGGGCTGCAATGCCGGCATCCTTGAACATCTGGATATCCTGGGTGGGCATCGAGCTGTTTTTCACTGCGACCACGTTGGGGTTCTTCAGCATCTCATTCAGCAGGCTCATGGTCAGTGCAGTACCTGCCAGCTGAGGGATATTGTAGATCACGAACTCTGTATTGGGGGCTGCCTCGGACATTGCGTTCCAGTAGCGGGCAATGGCGTGCTCCGGCAGGTGGAAGTAGATGGGAGGGATGGAGGCAATGGCATCCACGCCCACGCTTTCGGCATGGGCAGCCAGCTCTACACTGTCGGCGGTGTTATTGCAGCCCACATGAGCAATAACGGTCAGCTTGCCCTCGGCCTCGCTCATCACAGCTTCCAGCAGCGCTTTGCGCTCGTCCGGGTGCTGGTAGATGCACTCGCCGGAAGAACCGCCCACATACACACCCTTGACCCCTTTGGAGATCAGATGGCGGGTAAGTGCTTTGGCGCCTTCGGCCGAAACGGCCCCGTTTTCATCATAGCAGGCATAAAAGGCAGGGATAACACCCTGGTATTTGCGGATATCTTTCATAAGATGCAAACCTTCTTTCGTTCGATCAGCCCTTGACGGCACCCATAGCGATGCCCTTGGTAAAGTACTTCTGGAAGATCAGGAAGATGATGATGATGGGCACAGCTGCCAGTGCTGCACCTGCCATGATCAGGCCAAAGTCGGTGCTGTTTTCTGCCTGGAGCTTTGCAATGCCCAGGGAGATGGTCAGGTTGCTGGTGCTGGACAGCATGATCAACTGCATGAAATAGTCGTTCCAGCTGTTGATGAAGGTAAAGATCGCCAGAGCGCCGATGCCCGGCTTGACCATGGGCAGTACGATGCTGATAAAGGTCTTTGCCTCACTGGCGCCGTCGATGCGGGCCGCTTCGATCATCTCCGTCGGTATGCCCTCACTGAACTGTTTCATCAGGAACACGCCGAACGGCCAGCCCACAATGGGGAATATGACGGCCCAGATCGTGTTGTACAGGTGCAGAGAGCTCATCTCACGCAGCAGGGGGATCAGGATGACCTGTTTGGGCAGAGCCATGGCACATACGATCAGAGTGAACAGCAGCTGCCGGCCCACAAAGCGCTTTTTTGCCAGGGCATAACCAGCCATAGCGGCGGTGATGCAGGTAAGGATCATGGACATGACCGCCATGAACACGGTGTTCACCATCCAGCGGATGGCAGCGGGGACCACGGGGCCTACCGAGAAGTAGATGGGCTCGCCGTCGGCGCTGAACATACTGCCAAAGGGCACTGCCAGCTGCCACAGAGGGGCGCTTTTGCCAGCAAACAGCTTCTGATAGTTGGTAAGCACCCACTCGCTGGGCCACCACTCCGGAGTAGTGGCATTGATGGCCGCACCGGTTTTGAAGGAGCCGGTGATGATCCAGTACAGCGGGAACGCAAACAGCACCGCCACGATGCTGATCAGGATCAGGGTCAGGATCATATAGGCGCTCATTTTCTTGAGCTTGCCGGGGTGTTTTTTTCCCACTTTTTGTTTGGTCTTCATCCAAAGCACCTCCTTTTAATTATTTTGGTTGCCCAGCTTGAACTGGATGGCCGACAGCAGCGCAATGATCACCGCAAGCACAACACCCATTGCATTGCCGTAGCCATAGCGATACATCTTGAAGGCCGTATAATAGATGTAGTACATAATGGTATCGGTGCTGTGGTTGGGGCCACCGCTGGTCAGCAGCTGGATCAGCGCAAAGCACTGGAAGGAGTTGATGGTGGTGATGACCAGGATATACAGGGTGGTGGGCATGATGGCGGGCCACTTGATCTTCCAGAAGCACTGGAAAGAGGTAGCGCCGTCCACCTCAGCAGCCTCTACGATGGACTGATCCACGTTGCCCAGTGCCGAAACATACAGCACGATGGGCTGACCTACCGAGGTAGTGATCAGGATGAGGATGATGCAGCCCAAAGCAAACCGCTCATCGCCCAGCCAGTTGATATTTTTATCGATCAGGCCCATATTTTTGCCCAGGTAGTTAAAGATGCCGTAGTAGTTGTTGTACATCCACTTCCACACCACTGTGACGGCTACCGAACCGGTGACCACCGGCAGGTAGAACACACAGCGGAACAGGCTGGTAGCCCACTCCGGCAGGTCCACGATGGCGGAGCTGACCCACAGGGAGAATACGCAGGTGACCGGCACCGAGACCACCACAATAACAAAGGTGTTGCGCAGTGCCCCCAGGAAGATGGGGTCGGAGAACAGCTCTTTATAGTTTGCCAGGCCCACAAAGATGTCGGCACGGTTCATCGTGGAATCAAAAAAGCTTGTTACCACACACAGGATCATGGGGTAGATAACAAACCCCACAAAGAAAACCAGGCTGGGCAGCAAGAACAGGTACGAGGCGACGGTCTCCCGCCAAACCAGTGCGCTGCTGCGCTTGTGCTGCTCCAGGGCTACAGTCTTAGCAGCCAATAAGATCACCAAACCTTTCTTTCAACGTTCGGCCAAAAGAGGATCACAAAGGCATCTTGCCTTCCGCAAAAAGCCCCTCCCTCGTTTGGGAATCTGCGAGGAAGGGGCGCTCATTCAATAAAACATGTCTGGTATGGCAAGCATCGGCACCCCAGCGCCTGCCCTATGCCGGACACACCTTGCGGATCTTTTAAGCCTCAGCTGCCGCAGCTGCGTTGGAGTTGTCCACAAAGGTCTTGACAGCGGTCTCCACCGGCTCACCGGTGCCCACACGCTGCAGCATATTCCACCACTCGGTGCGAGCAGTAGCCCAGCCCGGAGTGATCTGATAGTAATCGCCCAGGTATGCCATGAACTTGCTGTACTCGCTCATGATCTCGTTGTCGGCGTACAGATCGCCCACGCTGGAACGAACCGGGAAGTAGGTGGAAGCCAGAACGCTCTCCCCTACCTGTGCGGGGTCGGCTGCGATGAAGTCGATGAAGGTCTTGGCAGCCTCTGCCTTTGCCTCGTCGCCGTTATCAAAGATGCCGAAGCCCCAGATGCCGCCGCACAGCTTGGGATCGCCGCTGTCGGTGGGGAATGCCATGGGCATGATCTCGTCGCCGTTGTTGGTCAGACCAGCCTCGTTGTTATCGGTGTTCAGCTGCTGTGCGATGTTCCAGCAGAAAGCCATCTGCAGGGTGCCGTTGCGGAACAGGGTGATCTCGTCGCCGCCCACGATGGAAGCGTCGAAGTTGATGCCCTCGGTGTCGTACAGAGTCTGGATGGCCTTGACGTTCTCGGCAGAATCAGCGGTGTACTTAGTGTGATCTGCATCGGTGAAGGTGCCGCCATACATATTGTTGATGATGGCGCGGGTGCCCTGGTCACCGCCCTGGCCGCCGCAGTACACAGCTGCCACGTTCTCGTAGCCACCCTTGTACAGTGCATCCACCGTTGCCAGGAAGTCCTCAGTGGACCAGGTGTGGGTATCGGTGTTGACGTACTTCTCAGCGCCCACCTCACGGACCTTGGTCATGTTGACGGCCATGCAGTGTGCAGTCATGCACAGGGGGTACTCAAAGTAGTTGCCGGCATCGTCCTTGCAGGCCACAGCCACAGACTCGTAGATGTCCTTCTTGGCCTCATCGGTCCACAGGTCGTTCAGAGGCAGCATCACGCCCTTAGCGCCCCAGTTGGCCACCAGGCGCTCGGGGCCTTCCATGATCAGGTCCGGTGCGCTGCCGCCCTCGATAGCGGTGTTGACCTGGTCGTCACCGTTGGTGTAATCCAGATACTCCACAGTGACCTTGATGTCCGGGTACTTGGCATTGAAGTTGGAAACGATCTGCTGCACCGTCTCATCCTTGCCCCAGCCGCCGATGGGGTATGTCCACAGCTTGATGCTGGTGGAGGAAGCAGCTGCACTGCCGGAAGAAGCAGCTGCACTGCTGGAAGGAGCAGCCGAGCTGCTGGAAGAACCACCGCAGGCAGCCAGCGCACCAGCCGCGCCCAGGATACCGGCGGCAGCCAGGAAGGAACGGCGGGAGATCAGATTTTTCATAGGAAACTCCTCCTTATATATAGTCATGAGAGCGGCCGTTCGTGCCGCGGCCGCATTTTGTGCCTTTATTATAGAAAAACTTTTTCATTTTGTCTATGCACGGCATTCACAATTTTTCAATAGCTTTTCAGTGCAAACGCACAGTTTTATGGGATACTTCCTAAAATACTGTTAAAAATCCCGCAATCTTCTGGTCATCCCCCCATTCAGCGCCTTGCCCCCTGGATAAACTCAAAAATTATTTTCGTAAGTTTTTTATCAAATTGAAAATCTTTTTCTAAAAAGAGACATACTTTTCCGCAAAAAGTATACTCTCTGCACAGAAAAACCGCTGCAAATGTGGGCAATGCGCCTCTTGCCAAGGCTGAGCGTTTCTTTTATACTTTTTGCAGGGTATGCATCTGCAATGAATTGGGCCGTGCCGTTTTGTGCCCGCAGCCCGCCCCTGCTGACAGATGCCATGATAAGAGCCGGCCGCGCTGCCGGTACAGAAGGTATGGTAAAAACAGCCCTATGCTGAACGCACTGCTCCCTGCATAGGGCACCGGGCACATTGATAAAGGAGAAGGATATGGCGATCAATTTTTGGGAGCTGCTGCAGCAGCGGCAGGACAGTCTGACCAAGTCCGGGCGGATGGTGGCCAACTATCTGATGCAGCATGCGGACGAGGCACAGTATCTGTCCATCTCTTCCCTGGCGCGGGAGTGCCGGGTAGCAGAAGCGACCGTGTTTCGGTTTTGCCGGGCGCTGGGGTTTGAGGGATACCATGAGATGCGCATTGCGCTGGCACAAGCCAACGCCACCGGCTCTATGGTCAGCCAGCAGGAACCAGAGCCGGGAGCCAGCACCGCCACCTTGTGTGAGCACGCAAACGCCCTGTTTCTAACAGCCATCAGCGGGACACAGAACACCCTCTCCCCGGAGGCTGTGGACAAGGCATCGGCTCTGCTGCAAAAGGCTCAGCAGGTATTTTGCCTGGGACAGGGCGGCAGCATGCTGCTGGCCAATGATATCTGCGCACGGTTTGCAGGACTGAACACAAAGTTCCGCACGGCTGGCGACAGCCACTTGCAGCTGATGACTGCCAGCCTGATGGGGCCGGGGGACGTAGTGCTGTTTTTGTCCTACTCCGGCGCCACCCGGGATATGATGGAGACCCTGCGCACCGCCAAAGCCGCCGGGGCGCAGGTGATCCTGATCACGCATTACGAGGACTCCCCCGGCGCCGAGCTGGCCGATGTGGTCCTGCTGTGCGGCGCACAGGAAAACCCGCTGGATTCCGGCAGTCTGCCCATCAAGGTTGCAGTGCTGTATGTTGCAGAGGTGCTGCTGCTGCGGTATATGCTGGACGACCCAGAGCACACCAACGCCGCCAAAGACCGCACCAGCGAGGCCATGGCTGTTAAGATGGTTTGACCCGCAAAGCGGCCCCGTCAGGGGCTGCTTTTTGTTTATAAGGAGGGTTTTATGGATCACACGCAACAAGACCTGCTGGCCTTTTTCAGCCAGCAGCCTCAAGCGCTGCCCCTCTGCGAAGCTTTTCTGCAAAAATTGCAGGCTCAGCACCCCGAGACCCATACCCGTGTGCAGAAGACCCAGATCACATTTTCCAACCGGCACGTTTTCGCCTGCCTTTCCTTGGCCCGGGTGCGAAAAAAAGCGCTTCTGCCCGATCCCTACCTGGTACTGACCCTGGGGCTGCCCGCACCGCTGGCCTCGCCCCGGGCAGAGATCAAAACAGAACCCTACCCCGGCCGCTGGACCCATCACATCCTGCTGTCCACCCCGGATGATCTCGACCCGGAGCTGATGGGCTGGGTGGCCGAAGCCTATGCCTTTGCCCAGGAAAAGTAGGGCGTGCAAAGCAAAAGAGAATCCTTACAAGAATCGCAGATATGCACAATTTTTAGGGATTTTTTTCTCCCTCAGGATTTTTCTTCTAGATATTGATTTTTTAGGGATACAATTTTATACTTGTATTAACGAATCACCCTTTTACAGATTGGAGGTTTTGGCATGAGATCAAACAACAAGCTCGCTATCAGTGTCCTTTCCCTTGTTTTACTGGTAAGTTACTTAGCTGTCGGTGCATTTGCTATTACCCCCTCTCCCAACAATACGCTTTCTCTCCACTCTCCTTATGGTGCTCTTGCCTTGTGTTGTCCTCGTTGTTCTACTGACAACTGCGTACAGGCTGAAGTCAAAAAAACATGGATAGAGTATACATACTACTACACTTACCATTGGGCCACTCTTTATTGTAGTGGATGTAAGCAGACTTGGAGTGTCGTACTGTTGGAAATTCCCAATATTACAACCCGCAACAAAGACAGCTCCTCTAAGAGCGAAAATAGTTTTGATATAGCAAACTAAATATCAGCTATATTCGCCATTGATAAGAAAGGTTTATCCTGCAATGTTTCATAGAAAACAGGCAGCAAGCATTGTACTTGCCTTGCTTTTAATGCTCAGTGGTTGTACCCCAGCAGAGCCTGCACCTCCCAACACCTATATTTCCACATTTTCAAAAATAGCGCAGGAGGCTTTTTCTCCTCCCGACGTATTTGCCCAGCAAGCCCCTCACGGGGAGGACTATGAGATCCAGTGGGCCGACCCCCAGATGGAAGCCCGGGTGCGGAGCCTGCTGGACCGGCCCACCGGGGCGATCCGCCACAGCGATGTATGGGACATCCAGTCCCTCACCCTCTCCGGCGGCACCCATATCACCGCCTACCAGGGTCTGCCCCAGGACACCGAGTTGGCCAAGCCCACCAGCAAGCTGGACGAGACCTGCCGTATCGAGGGCGAAATCCCCGCCGATGCCCCCAAATTGGAATCTCTGGAGGATCTGCGCCACTTTGACAGCCTGTGCGTGCTGCGCTATACCGTCCCCGTCAGCGGACCCTATTTGACCCAGCTGCCGGACCTGAGCGGCTGTGAGGACCTGCGTTCCCTGGAGCTGGCGGTACAGGACACCGCCGACCTCTCTCCCCTGGCCGGGATGGACCAGGTCACCAGCCTGAAACTCCAGGTAATGGGCGATACCGTGCCAGACCTGACCCCGCTGACCCAGATGGAGAGCCTGCGCTATCTCTGGCTGGATGCGCCCCGGGTGGACCTGTCCGGCCTGGCGGGCAGCGGCATCACCCAGCTGCAGCTGCGGGCCTCGGAGATCCTCTCTCTGGAACTGTTGACCCAGATGCCGCAGCTGAATGCCTTGCGTCTGGATGGCACCCCGGCGGTGCCCAGCTATGAGCCTCTGGCCCGGACCGCCATCCAATATCTGGATCTGGGGCGGGATGTTGCCGGGCGGGGTCAGTATACCGAGCTGGATTACACCCCTATCTCCCAAATGCCGGAACTGCTGTTCCTGGACATGAGCAACCACTCTGGGCTGGAGCTGTCGGTGTACCAGATGCTGCTGGACGATACCCCCAAGCTGAGATACTGTAGTTTTAACTTCTGCCTGCCCAACCGTCAATCCAAACAGCTGGACGGAAGCCGGATGGAGATCTATCTGGATGCAGCGCCCTGAGCAGCAGTGTCACGGTAACATCCATAAATAAAGCTTCTCTGCCACGGCACCTGCCGGGCTGTCTGCGCACTGCACAGGCAGCCCGGCATTTTTTGCAAAACTACTTCCGTAAAAATAACCATTTTATGTAAAATTGACGATTGACATCCCCGCCCTGTCGGTGTATAGTAATTTAATCCACTTTGCGGGACTTACTGGGTCCCGCATGAAAGCCGTACCCATGCAAGGAGAAACAGCCTATGGAAAAAATATTGATCCTGGATTTTGGCGGACAGTACAACCAGTTGATCGCCCGGCGGGTCCGGGAATGCAGTGTGTACTGTGAGGTCCACCCCCACACCATGACAGCGGAGCAGATCCGCCAATTTGCCCCTATCGGCATCATTTTCACCGGCGGGCCGGGCAGCGTATACGAACCCGACTCTCCCCAGGTAGACCCCGCAGTGTTCACCCTGGGGGTCCCGGTGCTGGGCATCTGCTATGGCTGCCAGCTGCTGGCGCACCATCTGGGCGGCCGGGTGACCCCTGCCCAGGCAGACTCTGCACGGGAATACGGCAAGACCAAGACCTATTACGACGTCAGCTCTCCCCTGTTCCGCGGCCTGCCCGCAGAGGGCATCTCCTGGATGAGCCATGGCGACTACATGGCCCAGGTCCCCGCCGGGTTCCGGCTGACCGCTCACTCGGATGCCTGCCCCAATGTGGCCATTGCGGATGAAGCACGCCGGTTCTACGGAGTGCAGTTCCATCCGGAGGTCCACCACACGGAGATGGGCACACAGATGATCCGCAACTTCCTGTACGAGGTCTGCGGTGCCTCCGGCAGCTGGACCATGGCGGACTATAAGCAGACCGCCATCCAGCAGATCCGCCAGAAAGTGGGCAGCGGCAAAGTCCTGCTGGCCCTCAGTGGCGGCGTGGACAGCTCGGTCTGTGCCGCACTGCTGGCGGAAGCCATCGGCAGCCAACTGACCTGTGTATTTGTGGACCACGGCCTGATGCGCCTGCATGAGGGGGACGAGGTCGAAAATGCCTTTGCCCGCTGGACCATGAACTTTGTGCGGGTAAACGCAGAGCAGCGCTTTTTGGACAAGCTGTCCGGCATTGCTGACCCGGAGCGCAAGCGCAAGATCATTGGCGAGGAATTCATCCGGGTCTTTGAGGAGCAAGCCAAGAAGATCGGCGCAGTGGATTACCTGGCTCAGGGCACCATCTACCCGGATGTGATCGAGTCCGGTCTGGGGGATGCAGCGGTGATCAAGAGCCACCACAACGTAGGCGGCCTGCCGGACTACGTAGACTTTAAGGAGATCCTGGAGCCGCTGAACCTGCTGTTCAAGGACGAAGTGCGTCAGCTGGGCCGGGAGCTGGGCCTGCCGGAATATCTGGTCAGCCGCCAGCCCTTCCCCGGGCCGGGCCTTGCCATCCGCATCCTGGGAGATGTGACCAAGGAGAAGGCAGACACCCTGCGGCTGGCAGATTTCATCTTCCGGGACGAACTTGCCAAGGCTGGGCAGGATCAATGTCCGAGCCAATACTTTGCTGTGCTGACCAACGCACGCAGTGTGGGCGTGATGGGCGATGGACGTACCTACGACTATACCCTGGCCCTGCGCGCTGTGACCACCGATGACTTTATGACCGCCGATTGGGCCCGCATCCCTTACGAAGTGCTGGACCGCATCTCGGTGCGCATCGTCAACGAGGTAAAGGGTATCAACCGCATCGTTTATGATATCACCAGCAAACCCCCTGCCACGGTGGAGTGGGAATAAGCTGCCCAACACCAACGGATACAGCTCTGTATGCCCGGCCGATCCATCCCATCGGCCGGGTATTTTGTTTTGGATGAACTTTTGCATCTCTTATGGTATGATCTCACCAAGCAGACCTCTGCACCCTGCTACTGTCCAAAGGAGCCACCTATGCCGAATATCCGTGCGATCACACAGAACAAAAAGCAATACCTTCCCCTGCTGCTTCTGGCCGATGAGCAGGAGGATATGATCGACCGCTATCTGGAGCGGGGCACGATGTACCTATTGGAGGAAAAGGGCGCAGCAAAGTGTGTCTGTATTCTGACCGACGAGGGCGAAGGTGTGCTGGAGGTCAAAAACCTGGCCACAGCACCGGACTGCCAGCGCCAGGGCTACGGAAGATCCATGCTGGACTTTATTGCCCAAACCTACCACGGCCGCTACACTGTACTGCTGGTAGGAACAGGAGAAAGCCCCCTCACCCTTCCCTTTTATGAAAAATGTGGCTTTGTCCGCAGTCATCGGGTGCCAGGATTTTTCACCCAAAACTATGACCACCCTATCTGGGAGGCCGGCGTCCAGCTTGTGGATATGATCTACCTAAAAAAAGCGTTGTGACGCTCTATACGCAAAACACCCCCTGCAGCGTTCCAAAAGAACGAACTGCAGGGGGTGTTTTCAGGTCACAGGATCAATCCGTCCACGCCGGATGCGGGTAATTCAGCCGATACTCTGCCAGCCAAGCAGAGGCTTCCGCCCTGCCCATGCTGTCTGCCAGAGCTTGTTCCAGCGTGTGAAGCGGAAGGCCCAGGTCCTTATAGGCATCCTCTAACCCCTGATAGTACGAAAAGCACGGAAATTCACGGGGACGGGGTTCCATCCGATAGACCATAGCCGTCAGCGGCTGCGGTGTGCCCTCATCCAGAGGGGTACATTCCACTGCCAGCTCTGCCTTGCGGTACAGTTTGGGATAATCCTCGTATTCATCCAACTGCTGTTCCTGCGCAGAGGTGATCTCCCAAACCAGCACCGGCGTGCTTTTGCCCTCGGCTGGTTCCACTGTGGCATAGTACCCAAACAGCAGCTGCCAGCCTTTCAGCACAGCGCCGCCCACGATCTTTGCCCCCGGGCAGCGCTGTGCCATCTGCTGCCGGGACAGATTGCTGCCATAGGCGATGTAATATTTTTTTGCTTCCATTGTGGATTCTCCCCTTTGCATTCTCAGTCTTTGGCGGGAAGGAAGGTTCACATACCCTCCTGTCGGCCTTTGCGCAGCCGTTTTTCCCGGTACATATTTTCCGTCTGCGGTATGCTTCAGGTGGTAGTAGTCCTATTCGTCTGCCCCGCTCAACACTGCCTGTTCCCCCCACTGTTCCAGCACAGCAGGTGTGATGCCTGGAATAGCCAGCAGATCTGACATCTGGCCAAAGCCGCCTGCACGGACACGATAGTCAACGATCGCCCTTGCCCGCTTTTCCCCCACGCCGGGCAGCGTACAAAGCGCCTGCACATCCGCTGTGTTCAGGTCCACCACAGCCGCCTGGTACAGCGGCGCTGTCACAGACCCAGAGACCGCAGGTTCCGTCGTTGACACGGCAAAGAACACAGCCAGCACACCGCACAGCACCACCGATGCCAAGCAGAGTGCCAGAAATTGGCGCTCCTGCCGGGGCAGGCGCTCAAAGTCTTTCCGTCCCATAGCGCACTTCCTTTTATAAGGCCCCTTACTTTGGACACACCGGGCGCTTTTGGGGCCAGCGTATGATCCCCGCCGCCGCATCGTAAAACGGCAGCGTCTCCTGCTCCCGCATCGAATAGTACTCCTCCTGGGTGACGATGATATGGTCAGTAAGCTGGATGCCCACCAGCCCCAATGCCCGAACCACCTCCCCGGTGGCCCGCATATCCTCCATAGAGGGCAGCACCATGCCGTTGGGATGATTATGACAGAGCACCACCACGCTGGTGCCGCCTTTCAGGGCAGCGGTCACGATCTCTTGAATATCCAGCCAGACCGCCTGCCGCCCACCTTCCCGCAGCCAGACCGCAGACCGTACCTGGCGGCTGCGGTTCAGCGAAATCAGCATGGCCCGCTCCTGCTGCAAATGCAGGAACTGCGCCTGCAAAAACTCTGCCAGCGACTCGGTGGTATTCAGGCTGCGCTTTTTTCCCGCACAGGTACGAGCATAATACCGACTGACCGGAAGCAGGCCATGGAGCAGCCGGGCTGTGGTCGGGCCGATTCCATCCACCTGCATCAGGTCCTCTTCCGATGCTTCCAGCACCGATGCAAAGTCGCCAAAGCGGTCCAGCAGAGCGTGTGCCAGGGCGTTGGTATCCCGCCGGGCATTTGTAAAGTAAAGAAGATATTCCAGTGCCTCATGGGGAGCCAAGCTGTCAAATCCATCCCGTTCTACCCGGGCGTACATCCGGCGGCGGTGACCTTCATGGATCTGCTTTTCGGTAGGCATGAGCTGCTGCGCCCTCCTTTTTGCGGCTTGAGCACCGTATTTTTCAAACGATCTCCATAAAAGCAGCCTGTAACAAGGCGCAGGCTGTGATACTATTATAGTACCTGATTTTTTGCAAAAGACAAGGTTTCTGGGCCAGTTTTTGGGGAAAATCGGCCTTTTATCCCGCAGACAGAACGAAAAACGCCGCCTGCGCTCCGGCAAAAGCCGGGCAGGCGGCGTTATATCCGTCAGGGGTAAAAATGGGCCTTATCCACCACATCGTAGATGCTTTGCCCGCCGCAGGCTTGTTCAAAGCGGCGCAGCAGCGCAAGATTTGCATCCCACTTCATCTGCGGGTAGGCGCCGTAGCGGCGGCGGACATCCTCCATCCGGGCTTCGATCTCCAGCACGCCCTCTGCCCCGGCCAGCGCATCGCAGAGCTGGATCAGATAATCGTACACATCGTATTCCATCCGTCCCAGCTCCCGCTCCAGCAGTGCAGTTTCAGCAGGAGTCGTATCCCGACGGCCCACATAATCATCCAGGTTTTTATCCGGGAAGGAGTGGCTCAGGCAGACCCGGGCGGGCTCATCCCAGCCCAGCCGGGTCATATAGACAAACCCATCCACCACATGGCCCAGATGTCGTTTGCCAAAACGCCGTCCAATATCGTGCAAAAGCGCCAACACATATGCCTTCTCCGGGTCCAGTCCGCATTGGCGGGCAATGCAGGCGGCACAGTGGGCTGCTGTGCGGCTGTGGTCTCCCCAGGGACCTGGGTTACAGGTTTCGGCCTCATAAAGGAGAGACTCGGCCTCACTGCAGGACGGATACATGGACGCCCTCCTTTCGGCAGGGATCAGCCCTGACGGCTGTTGTCCTGCTGTTCCTCCTGCTCCTTGCGCAGGCGCTTGATCCGGGCCTTTTCGCTCTCCACATGGGGCCACGGCCAGGAGAAACCCTCGTTGGTGCGGCACCAATTCATCAGCGGGTAAAACGCAAACGCCAGCCCAAACACATACAGCAGCACATACAGCACACCATCCAGCGTGACCAGTGCATCCAGCGCACCGATAAGCGCCATCACCAGCCCCGCTTTCAGGAAGAACTGACCATTCTGACGGCAGTACTCCGGGAAGTTTTCTTCCTTAACGGCACGGCGGCCCTGATCCCCCCAGATGCGGGGATTTCTCATCACCGAATAGCCGTAAAAAACCAGCATCAAGCCGCAGGTAAGCTGAAAACCAAAAAACATAGCACGCCTCTTTGTTCAAATACGCCGGCCGCTCAGGTCTCGGTCAGCGGCTTCATGAAAGGCAGAAAATCCAGGGTCGCAAAGTAGTCCCGGGGGGTCTCTGCACGGCGGATCAAGCGATGCGAGCCATCCTCACACAGCAGCACCTCGGCCGAACGCAGCTTGCCGTTGTAGTTATACCCCATTGCCGAACCATGGGCACCGGTATCGTGGATGTAGATAAGATCCCCGATATCGATCCGGGGCAGCATGCGGTCGATGGCAAACTTATCGTTGTTCTCACACAAACCGCCCACCACATCGTACATATGGTCGCAGGGGGCGTCCTCCTTGCCCAGCACCGTGATATGATGATATGCCCCATACATAGCCGGGCGCATCAGGTTGGCAGCGCAGGCATCCAGGCCGATATACTCCTTATAGATATGCTTCTCGTGGATGGCAGTCGCCACCAGCGCACCGTAAGGACCGGTGGTAAAACGGCCCATCTCACTGAAGATGGCCACATCGCCCATCCCGGCAGGCACCAGGATCTGCTCAAATTTCTGGCGCACACCCTCGCCGATGGCCAGGATATCGTTCTCCGTCTGCTCCGGGCGGTACGGGATGCCCACGCCGCCGGACAGGTTGATATACGCAATATGGGCACCGGTCGCCTTTTTCACCCGAACGGCCAGCTCAAACAGGATGCCGGCCAGCTCCGGATAATAGGCATCCGAGATGGTGTTGGAGGCCAGGAAAGCATGGATGCCAAAGTCCTTGGCGCCCTTCTTCATCAGCTCCTTATAGCTGTCGATCAGCTGCTGCTCGGTCATGCCGTACTTGGCATCGCCGGGCTTGTCCATGACCTGGAAACCCTCCTCGCTGGCGCCCAGCTGGAAGGTCCCGCCGGGGTTGTAGCGGCAGAAGATGCTCTGGGGCACACCGGCCACACGATCCAAAAAGCCCACCATAGTGGCGTCGTCCAGGTTGATATATGCCCCCAGCTCACAAGCCTTCTGCATATCTTCCACCGGGGTCTGGTTAGAGGAGAACATGATCTCCTCCCCCGTAAAGCCGCAAGCCTCGCTGAGCATCAGCTCGGTCAAGGAAGAGCAGTCCACGCCGCAGCCCTCCTCCTTGAGGATCTGCAAAATCACGGGGTTAGGCAGCGCTTTGACAGCAAAATACTCTTTGAAGCCCTTGTTCCAGCTGAACGCCTTGTTGATGCGGCGCACATTTTCCCGGATGCCCTTTTCATCGTACACATGGAACGGCGTGGGCACATCCTGCAGGATCTGCTGCGCCTGTTCCTCGGTCAAAAACGGTTTCTTTTCCATACGATACGTCCCTCTCTTTTCAAACACGGCTGCTGCGCCGTGGGTATGCAATGCTTTTTACAGTTTCAGGTTGTCCCGCACCGGGGTAAAGGTGGGGATCATCTCTGCCAGCTGCTCCACAACGCCCTCGTCGTTGTGCTCGGCCGCCTGCGCCAGGCGATTCAGCTGATCGTAAAATACTGCCAGGTCGATCTTACGGGGAGGCGCCACAAAGATCTTGTTATGCTCTGTGCGGCGCATCTTATCCTGCTCCTCGTCCATCATCAGCTCCTCATAGAGCTTTTCGCCGGGGCGCAGACCCACGATCTGGATCTCCATGTTGACGCCCGGCTCATAGCCATAGAAGCGGATCAGCTGCCGGGCCAGGTCCATGATCTTGACCGGCTCGCCCATATCCAGCACATAGATGCTGCCGCTCTCTGCCAGCGCACCCGCCTGCAGCACCAGCTGCGCAGCCTCCGGGATGGTCATAAAATAGCGCTCGATGCCGGGGTCCGTCAGGGTGACCGGCCCGCCTTTTTTGATCTGAGACTCAAACAGCGGGATCACGCTGCCGTGGCTGCCCAGCACGTTGCCAAACCGCACCGCCACACACTTCATATCTGTGTTGCGGGCAAAGGTCTGGATCAGCATCTCACACAGGCGCTTGGTGCAGCCCATGACGCTGGTGGGGTTGACCGCCTTATCGGTGGACAGCTGCACCAGCCGCTCCACCCCATGCTCGCTGGCGCTGGTGAGCAGATTTTTGGTGCCGAACACGTTGTTTTTGACCGCCTCGGCAGGGCTGACCTCCATCAGAGGCACATGCTTATGCGCCGCCGCATGGAACACCACCGTGGGATGGTAGGTCTCAAACACTTCATCCAGCCGTTTTTTATCCCGGATAGAGCCGATCAGCACCGTTACCGGCACATCCCGGCCATACTTCTGCTGCAGCTCCATCTGCAGGTCATACGCGCAGTTCTCATACACGTCAAAGATCAGCAGTCGTGCCGGGGAAAAACGCATCACCTGACGGCACAGCTCACTGCCGATGCTGCCGCCGCCGCCTGTGACCAGCACCGTTTTGCCCGTCAGGTAGCGGGAGATCTTGGCGGTATCCAGCCGGACCTCCTCCCGGGAGAGGAAGTCCGCTGTATTCACCTCACGAAATGCCCCCTGCTGAGGGGTGGCTGCCCCTACCAGCTGCGGATCACTGAGGATCTGCACGGCACAATGGGTGGACATACACAGGTCGATCACACGGTTCAGGCGGCTGCCCCGCAGCGTGGGGATGGCAATGATGATGCTGTGGATGCTGTAACGCTCACACAGATCCGGGATCTGCTCCAGCTTGCCTTTGACCGGCACACCGTGGATCGTCTGGTTCAGCTTAATGGGGTCGTCGTCCACCGCTACGACGGGGTGGCCGTAGATGCGGTTGGACTTGCACACATTGATGGCCCAGGCACCGGCTTCGCCTGCGCCCACGATCATCACCGGACGGTTGGGGTCCTTATTGGCGCTGCCCCGTATCCGCTCCCCCAGGGGATGGTTCAGGAACAGACGCCAGGCCAGACGGCTGCCGCCCACAAGCAGAAAGATCAGCACCGATGCCATACAGTTGGCCGAGTTGAACAGCACACCATGGATCAGCAGCCGGTTGACCAGAAACACCCCGACCGTGGGCAGGGCGATCATGCCGGCCAGACGCAGCAGATCCCGCTCTCCGGCATACTTCCACAGGATAGAGTACAGCCCCCCTGCCAGAAAACTAGCCAGGTACAGCACAATGATCCAGGGCAGGTTGCTGTACAGCAGGTCCCGGTTATGAGGCCACCAGGCCGCATCCCCGGCGCCGTCTGCACGCAGCAGCAGCGCAAAATAAAAGCTGAAGGCCACAATGGCAGCATCCAGCAGCACCAGCACCAGCCGGCGCAGTACGATCTTTATTTTATCTTTTTTCACAAACTAGCCTCTTTTGATCCGGCACGGTAGACCGCACCTTTATAATCTATAGTATTATACTAAATCTGTCGCCTCATGTCCAGACGCTTTGATTTTAACCGCCGGCGCTGCAAAGATTTTTTCAATAAACAGCCTGTGCCTGCTGCCCATCCCAGTGGCTTTTCTGTTTCAGGCGGGGCTTTTGCGCCCCATCGCCGCACGCATCTCCTCCCCCAGACCCAGGGGCCATGCTGCTGCCGCCCCTGCCAGCGCTGTGCCAAAAGCACCCAGAGCCAATGCCGCCAGCTGGACAGCCCTGCCCTGCGCCAGCACAGGTCCCAGGCGGCAGCGCAGCCACAGCCCCGCAACCGACGCCGCCAGCCCCGACAGTGCAGGCGCCCCCAGCCAGCGCATCCATTGCAGCGGCAGACCACACACCGAGAGCAGCCGTCCGGTATTGGCTGCGCAGGTATAAAGACTGGAGACCAGGATCACAAAGAGGAACCCTTTCATCCCAAAACGGGGCAGCAGAAGCGCCACCCCCGCAATGCGCAGGATGGAATCCCACACGCTGTAACGGAACACCGCCTTCTGCTCCCCCAGTCCCTTCATGGCTCCATCCACCATACTTTCCAGGTACATCAAGGGCATGGCAGGGGCCAGGACACGCAGGTAGAAACCTGCTTCTCCGCTGCCATACAGCCCCTGCGCCAGCGGCACGCCCCACACCCAGAACAGCGCCGCCGCCAAAGCGGAAAAATACCCCGTGAGCCGCAGCATCCGATCCAGCAGCGCAGCCAGGCGGTCCTGCTCCCCCCGGAGCTGCGCCTGGGTGATCTCTGGCATCAGCAGCACCGACAAACTGCCCAGCAGCCCAAAGGGAAAGGTCAGCAGCGGCAGCGCCATGCCTTTTAAGCTGCCGTACTGCGCCACCGCTGCACTGCGCCCCCCTGCCCCCGCTAGATATACGCCCAGACAGGCAGGCACCAGCATATTTTCCGCTGTATGCAAGGCGCTGGCAAGGCACCTTCCGCCCCCTACCGGCCACAAGATCTCCCAGATGCGACGGCCTGGCTGCCTGGGCGCACGGCAGGCAGCGCCCTTAAAATAGCGGCGCACCTCCCGCCGGTAAAATAGCAGCATGATGCCCGCAGAGATGCCCTCGCTCAACGCTGTACAGCCCATCACCACCGCACAGCGAACCTCCAGCGGGCCGCCTGCCGTATACCCCAGCCCCAGCACCACCGCACTGATCCGCACGGTCTGCTCCACCAGCTGACTGCATACATTGGGTTTTACCTGCCGCCGGGCCACAAAAAAGCCCCGCAGCACAGCGGACACCGCCATCCACGGCATCCCAAATGCGGCGGCCCGCAGTGCAGGCGCAGCCCGCACATCCCCCAGCCACCACTGTGCAGCGACCTGCGCCAGAGCCAGCTGGCCTGCCAGGGCCATGCAGCCCAGCCCTGCAGCCGCTGCCAGCAGGCGCACCAGCATCCCCCTGGCCTGCGCCCTGTTTTGGCCCAGCTCCTCTGCCATCAGCCGGGTCGCCGCCACCGAGACCCCTGCCGTAGCCAGGGTGACAAACAGAGAATAGACCGCCAGCACCAGCTGGTACAGACCCATCCCCTCGCCGCCCAAGGCATTGGCCAGGTAGATCCGCAGTCCCATGCCTGCCAGCCGCAGCATCACATCCGCCCCTGTGAGCAGAGCCGCATTTTTCAGATATCCATGCCGCATCCTTTGCCCCCCTTTTGCATCCTCTTCTCTTACCCTATGCACACCGGGCGGGGGGCTATGCGCAAAAATGGAACAAAGCCCGCCTCCGGTCAGGGAAGCGAGCTTTGTTCTGAAAGGGACAAGAAGGACAGATCAAAAGCCTCTGTCAAGCATGGGGGAAAGTCTTTTTTCAAAAAGAGTTACCGGGTCTTGTAATTCTGGTAGCCGCCCTCCCGGTGAGGCAGAGCGTCCCAGATCTCATCTGCCGCCTTCTGCCAGGCATCGGCATAGTTCTGGCACTTGTCGCACAGATGATCTACCGACTCCGGAGATTGCAGGTCGGTGCTGTGTGCGCCGGTCTCGTGGACCATGCAGCGCAGTTTTTCCGGGTTTTCCAGCATGGGGCAGGGACGCAGATGGTTTTTGTTGAAGGGCTGGCCGTCCCGGTAGGCCATGAACAGCGGGCTGCGCAGGATCTCCAGGATGCTGGAGCTGTGGATGTTGCGGTCCGAGTAGTGGATGAACACACACGGCTCTGCATCGCCGGCGGAATTGATATGGAAGTAGTTGCGGCCGCCTGCAATACAGCCGCCTACATACTGTCCATCGTTCTGGAAGTCCATGGGGAAGAACGGAATATCGCTTTCTGCCGAGCGCAGATAGCGGATACGCTGGATCATGTAGCGGCGCTGTTCCGGCGTGGGCAGCAGCTCCGGCGCCGCATCATTGCCCACCGGCATATAGTGGAAGTAGAAGCCAAAGTGTGCCCCCTTGTCGGACAGCATCCGCAGGAACCGGTCGCTGGTGACCGCCTCCAGGTTGGCACTGGTATAGCAGATGGAGGTGCCGAACAGGATGCCGTGGGTACGCAGACGATCCATAGCATCCATAACGGCGGTATAATGACCGCTGCCGCGGCGGGCGTCGTTGGTCTCCGGGCTGCCCTCGATGGAGAGCATGAAAGCGATATTGCCCAGGCGTGCGACTTCTTCACAGAACGCATCGTCGATCAGCGTAGAATTGGTGTAGATAGCAAACTGCACGTCGTTGTGCTTTTCTGCCAAGCGCAGCACATCCGCCTTGCGCACCAGGGGCTCGCCGCCGGTAAGCATATACAGGTAGACGCCCAGCTCCTTGCCCTGGGACACGATACGATCCATATCCTCAAACGAGAGGTTGTTTTTATGGCCGTACTCGCCCGCCCAGCAGCCAGTGCAGTGCATATTGCAGGCCGAGGTGGGGTCAAACAGGATCAGCCAGGGGATATTGCACTGGTAGCGGACCCGGTTTTCCCGGATGGTTTTGGTGCCCCGGAAGAAGGCTTCGTACCCCAGGTTCAGGGCCGTAGTGCGGGCCACATGGGGATCCAGCTGACCCAGCACACAGTCGATCAGCTTCGGCCACTTCCCTTCCGGGTCGCTCAGGGCGGCGCGCGCCTGGTCGTACACTTCCGGGCTATAGCTGTCGCCCCAGAACTGCTGTGCCACATCCACCAGCTGGGACACCGTCCCCACCCGGTCAGAAGCAGCATGGGCCAGCACAGCGTCCACCAGCTTGCCCACAGCGGCCCGCTGCATTTTATGGGTCAGGCTCTGCATCTCGATCTTCATGAGTCAATCCTCCGTTTGTTATAAAACTTCAGCTGCGCGGCCACAGACCACCCAGCTGAATGATCGCAAGGTTTTCATGGTTTCGATGGATACAGCATACCACTGCCCCTGCCAGGCAGCCACTATCAGACAAAGCGCCGTGATAGAAAACCTATCACGGCGCAGATTCTGTCTAATTTTCGTCCTGGATGGTCTCGATCGGGGCATCGGTGCTAAAGCGCTTCAGTGCCCGGCGCAGGTCTCCCCGCATCATCCGGTCCAGCTGAGCTGTGATGCGGGCGGGGTCCTCCTTCATATCCTTGCGTATCCATTCCAGCATGATGCCCACCAGGGCGTACTTATAAAAATCCACCACGAACTGCTGGTCGTCCGGGCGCACAGCCATGCCCTGCCGTGCCCGGGCAGCAAACTCCTGCAGCATCGAGTCCAGCAGACGGTACAGGTAGACCTCGATCTGTTCCCGGCTCATGGAGCGGTAAACGTTCAGCACCAGGGTCTTGTTTTGCTGTACTTCCATCATAATATTCAGGAACGCTTCGTGCCATGTATCAAATGTGCGGTGCCCTTCCATCACCTTGGCGGCATCCCGGGCCAGCACCCAGTCCACCAGGTCGTAAATATCCTTGAAGTGATAGTAAAAGGTCATGCGATTGACACCACAATCCTCCGTGATGTCATTGATCGTGATCTTATTCAGCGGTTTATGGAGAAGCAGTTTTTTAAGAGAGGCCTCCAATGCCCGCTTGGTCGTCTGAGCCACAAATATCATCCTTTCCGGGGCGGGGCGCGGCTCCCGCTGGCCATGATTCTTTTTCCATGATACCGCACATTCTTTGCCGCATCAAGCGAAAAAAGGATCTTTTTTGTAAAATTTTTTCGGCACCCAGCGGCCCCTCCGGCAAAAAACCCGTGCAAAAATCCCCCTTCCCTCTTGGATTTTATGCCCCACTGTGGTTAAATAGTCGCAAGCGGGGCGCAAAACGCCCCGGTCATGCTATGAGGGAGGAACCAAGCCTATGTTTGAACAGATCGGTTTTCTGGGCTGCGGCAATATGGGCGGCGCCATCGCCCGGGCCGTCTGCCGGGCTGCTGCCCCCAGCAGCGTCTATCTGGCCAACCGCACCGCAGCCAAGGCACAGGCCCTGGCCGCACAGCTGGGCTGCCGCACGGCAGACAACCGCCAGGTCGCGGCGGACTGCCAGCTGATTTTTCTGGCGGTAAAGCCCCAAATGATGGAACAGCTTTTGCAGTCTTTGCAGCCAGTATTTGCTGCACGACAGGACCGCTTTGTGCTGTGCACCATGGCAGCGGGGCTTTCCATCGCCCGTATCCGGCAGATGGCCGGCGGGGACTGGCCGGTGATCCGCATCATGCCCAACACTCCCGCCGCTGTGGGTGCCGGTATGATCCAATATTGTGCCGAAGGCATCACCGAGGCCGAACAGGCGGAATTCTGCCGGGTCATGGCACCCGCAGGCCGTTTGGACCCTCTGCCGGAGGATCTGATCGATGCAGCCAGCTGTGTGTCCGGCTGCGGCCCGGCCTGGGTCTATCAGATGATCGAGGCGCTGGCCGACGGGGGCGTGGCCTGCGGACTGCCCCGGGCAAAAGCCCAGGAATATGCCGCTCAGATGGTGCTGGGCAGTGCCCAGATGGTGCTGGAAAGCGGCAGCCACCCCGGTGCATTGAAGGATGCCGTATGCAGCCCCGGCGGCAGCACGATCCAGGGTGTGCGTGTGCTGGAACAGCATGGGATGCGGGGCGCTGTGATGGACGCTGTGATCGCCGCATTTGATAAAACGAAGGAAATGGGAAAGGGTTGAAAACGCAATGCGTATTGTTGTAAAAGTAGGCACCTCTACCCTGGCCTATCCCACCGGACGGATGAACATCCGCCATACGGAAGGGCTGGTAAAGGTGCTGAGCGATCTGAAAAACGCCGGACATGAGGTGATCCTGGTCTCCTCTGGCGCCATTGGCATGGGCGTCGGGAAACTGTCTCTGCCTGCACGCCCTACCGACATGGCCTCCAAGCAAGCCTGCGCCGCTGTGGGGCAGTGCGAGCTGATGTACACCTACGACCGTCTGTTCAACGCCTACAATCACACTGTGGCGCAGATCCTGCTTACAGGTGTGGACGTAGAGCACAACAGCCGCCGGGTCAATTTTGAGAACACGCTGCACCGTCTGCTGGAGCTGGGGGCGCTGCCCATCATCAATGAGAACGACTCGGTCGCCACCGATGAGATCACCTCCATTGGCGACAACGACACCCTGGCAGCCATCGTGACCTGCTGCGCCCGTGCTGACCTTTTGGTACTGCTGAGCGATATCGACGGGCTTTATACCGCAAACCCCCATACCCACCCGGAAGCACAGCTGATCCCGCTGGTTGAGCAGATCACCCCGGAGATCCTGGCACTGGCCGATGGCGCCGGTTCGCCCCTGGGCACCGGCGGCATGGCCACCAAGCTCCGGGCTGCCCAGATGGTCACATCCAAAGGGGCCGATATGGTCATTGCCAATGGCGCTGACCCACGGGTGCTGTACGACATTGCAGAGGGCCGCAGCGCCGGCACCCGGTTTGCAGGCCGCCAAAAGAAGGAGGGCTGATCTATGACCACCCTAGAGATCCTATCTGCCGCTCGGTCCGCCAAACGCGCGGTGGCTTTAGCGGACAGCGAGACCCGCCGCCGGGCGCTGCTGGGCATGGCCGATGCCCTGTGCCAGGAGGAGAACCTGGCCGCCATCCTTGCCGCCAATGCCGCCGACATGGAAGCCGCCCGGGGGCAGATCACCGATGTGATGCTGGACCGCCTTTCCCTGACGACCCAGCGTGTACAGGCTATGGCCAGCGGCATCCGGGAAGTGGCCGCCCTGCCCGACCCGGTGGGCCAGGTCCTGCGCCGGGTCGAACGCCCCAACGGCTTGGTGATCGAAAAGACCGCCGTCCCCATGGGTGTAGTGGCCATCATCTACGAGAGCCGCCCCAATGTGACCAGCGATGCTGCGGCTTTGGCGCTGAAAAGCGGCAATGCCTGTGTGCTGCGCTGCGGCAAGGAAGCCTGGCGTTCGGCCCATGCCATCGTTCAGGCACTGCGGCAGGGTGTGCGGGCCAGCGGCCTGCCGGAGACAGCGGTCTGCCTGGTGGAGGATACCACCCACGCCTCTGCAAACACCCTGATGACCGCTGTGGGCTATGTGGATCTGCTGATCCCCCGTGGCGGCGCCGGATTGATCCGGGCTTGTGTGGAAAATGCCAAGGTCCCCTGCATCCAGACCGGTACCGGCATCTGTCATATCTTTGTGGACGAAAGTGCCGATCTGGACCGCGCCCTGGACATCATCGAGAATGCCAAGGCCAGCCGCCCCAGCGTCTGCAATGCAGAGGAGGTCTGCCTGGTACACCAGGCCATTGCCCCCTTGTTCCTGCCCCGCCTGGCCCAGAGACTGGGTGCAGACCGCATCGCCCAAGGACTGCCCCCCGTACAGCTGCGGCTGGATGAACGCGCCGCCGGGATCATCCCCGGTGTACCGGCCAATGAGAAGGATTTTGACACGGAATTTCTGGATTATATCCTGGCTGTCAAGGTGGTGGACACCGTCCAGCAGGCCATAGAGCATATCGCTCTGCACTCCACCGGTCACAGTGAATCCATCCTGACCCAGGACGAAAGCCATGCCGCACTGTTTACCGCAGCAGTGGACAGCGCCGCCGTGTACGTGAACTGCTCCACCCGCTTTACCGACGGCGGTGAGTTTGGTCTGGGCTGCGAGATGGGCATCTCCACCCAGAAGCTCCACGCCCGTGGTCCCATGGGGCTGGAGGAGTTGTGCAGCTATAAATACATCATCCATGGCAGCGGACAGATCCGCTGAGCCTGTCTGAACCGCAAAAAAAGTCTCTCTGTGAGCCAGAACCGGCTTGCAGAGAGACTTTTTGTCTTGTGGGTATCCTTTAATGCGGCAAAGGGTCATTCCCGGGGGGAAGAGCCCGGCCAGTACTTCCAGGATTCCAGGATCGCAGACTTGACCGCCTTTTTGACGACCCGGTACAGGATATAAAAGGACAATGCCGTCAGCCCCAGATAGGCCAGGGTCAGCCACAGAGAGTACAACATACCGCGCCACACTCCTTTTGCGGTCAGGCCCCCGGCACCAGCAGGCGGCGGGGCTCCTCCAGTATCTGGACCGCAGGGTCCAACTGATTGGCCGCCAGCATCTGACCCGGAGATACATGGTAATGCCGGGCAATATCAAACAGCGCCTCGCCGGTCTGGGCATAATAGATGCGCAGAGAGATCTCCGGGTCTGCGGGTGCCAGTGGCTCCCCCAGCTCAATGGCACCCACACAGGTCTGGGTGCTGCGGCTGAGCACTGCCCCCTCCGCATGGACCGTTACCGACACCTCCAACGTGCCCCCGGCGCAGCTGCATTGCAGATTTTCTGCCGAGAGCCAACATTCCGGATAGAACTCACTGTCCGGCGGCGCAGCCAGCTCCAACGGCAGCGACAGGTCCATGGTTTTATCGTAGCTTTCCAGCTCACCCAGGCTATTCTCCGCAAATGCCGTTGCGGTGACCTTGGCAGTGAGGGCATACCCCTCCCCCTGACTGCTTATCTGGACCGGGCTAAACGAAGCAAAACAGGCCAGGATCTTTGCCCCGGCATCCGGCAAAGGCCCGGAACCGCTGACCACGGCGTTCTGTTCCAGCAGACACGCAAGCCCCTCCACCGGCACAGTCTGGGGGGTCAGGCTGGCTTCATATTTTGTAGAGAAGGCATCTGCGGTGCATTGCAGCTGAAAACTGCGCCAGGCCCGGAGGTGCAGCATAGCGGTAGCCGTCAGGCTGGTCGCCTCGCCCTCCCCTTGTGCCAGGGTGAACCCCACCGGCTCCACCACACACAAACACCGACATTCCTCCGTAAGGCCCTCCACATCCAGCACCTGATTGAAGGGCAGGGTCACTGCCTGGCTTTGCAGGCCAGGCTCGCCTTCTGCCCGCCAAGCGCACTGGGCTTGCAGCTCCCCTTTGATCACAGCTTTGCCTGCCAGCAGCTTGACCTCCCGCACGGCAGCGGTCCCGCTGATATCCAAAATGGCTTCCGGGGGCCGGGGAAAGGTCAGCTCCCCCTCTGCGGTGAGGAGCTTTTCCTGCACGGCCACGCTCCTGACGCCGGACAGCGTACACATCCGCTGCTCCACCCCGCCATCTGACAGCGCTGTGATCACCTCGGTCTTGACCTGCGCCCGCACCGACGCCACCAGTCCAAAGGCGCCCCTGACCTCGATGCGGCGGGGGTTGACCACCCGGCAGTTCAGATATTCGGTCGCCCCTTCCACGACCGCCGTCCAGGCTGTAAAGTCAAATACCGGCAGTTCCAGGGATTTTTCAAAGGGGAGCTTTTGCTCGGTCTGGCACAGACCCGCCCCCTCCTCCCCTTGGTAATAGACGATACAGCGCAGGTACCCCTCCAAGCTCAGCCGCCCGGGCTGCAGCTGTTTTTGCAGCACCACCGGCTTTGCAAAACATTTTACCAATTTGAACACCGGTGGCAGGTAGTCCGAGATCAGGATCTCGGTCTCCAGCGGCAGCTCCGCCTTGACGGTACAGCTGCCCCCTGCCGCCGGCAGTGCATCCCGGAAGATCTTTAGTTCCATAAATGTACGCTCCTTTCCTGTCCGCTTACCCTCTACTTTATTCCTGCTGCGCACACATTAGAACAAAAAGCCGCCCCGGCTCTGCTGTACTGCAAAGCCGGGGCGGCGCTCCGGATCGTTTTACTTCTTTTGGATGCCGAAGATCCAGCGCAAAACTCCGCACAGACATTTCGGGCTTTTGATCACAACGACCTGCATCCCACTCACCCTTTCCCTTGTTCTACCCCCATTATAGCGGCAGAACGCAAAAAGGTGCAGCTTACTCGTTATCCGGGAGAGTTTCCACCACCAGCAGCGCACCCGTGCGCACCGAGATGGTGATGCAGTCGGAGCCGGGGGCATACTCATTGCTGACCCCCAAAGGGTAATCCATCGTAAGGACTGCATCGGTCAGCTCATAGAAAGAGCCACGCTCATACACTCCTTCGGCACGGCCTTCCAGCGGGAATACCGAAAGGTAGAAAAACGCTTCCTTCGGATAGCGGCGGGTCTGGCCCGGCAGCACATAGGTAATGCGGCTGCGCTCGTTTTGCAGAGTAGCCCGCAGGCCCCGTTTTTCCAGCCCCAGGCCGGTGCCCAGGTTTGCAAAGGTGTGCTCCACCCTGCGTCCCCCAAGGCCGCCCAACAGTAGCACCTCGTCAAAGCCTTTTTCGGCTGCAAGGCGGGCGGCGTATTCTGTGTCGGTATCGTCCTTGACATGCGGAAGCACCACCACCTCCCCCGTCTGCGGCGGACAAGGCGCTGAGTCGAAATCGCCCACAATGATATCCGGGCGGCGGCCCAGCCGGGCACAGTTCTGATACCCAGCATCGCAGGCAATGATAAAGTCATCGGCACGAAGCAGTCCAGCCAGCTCCGGCGGAACCGGACAGGCCGAAAGGATCACACAACGGGACATCCTTTTCCTCCTTACATCATTGGTCTGCGCTGCCAGTCTTTGACGTCCTTGACCTCATCATACATAGCGCAGTAACTGGCGTACCGGCTGGGGGAAAGTTCCCCTGCCTCCACAGCAGCCCGGACCGCACAGCCTTTTTCGCTGCGGTGAGAGCAGCCTGTAAACTGGCACTTGCCCAAGTATGGCCCAAACTCCGGAAACACCTGCTCCAGATTTTCCTTCGGGATAAAGCCAGCCCGGCCAGCCTCCAGGCTGGCAAAGCCCGGCGTGTCTGCAATGCGGCCTCCAAAGGCCTCAAAGATGGTCACTTCCCGGGTGGTATGGCGGCCACGGCCTAATTTTTGGCTGATCTCGCCCGTCTGCTGCGCCAGCTCCGGCACAAGGGCGTTCAGCAAAGTAGACTTGCCCACGCCCGAGTTGCCGCAAAAGGCGCACAGACGCCCGCTGATCCAGGTTTTCAGTTCCTCCAGCCCTGCGCCGGTGGCATAGTCCACACAGATCACCGGCAGCGTCGAATGTGCGTAGGCCTGCTGCAAAAAGGCAGTCTCGGACAGATCGCCCTTGGTGCAGACGATCACCGGCTGCACCCCCTTATCCACTGCGATGGCGGACAGCTTATCCAGCACCAGCGTACTGGGGGTGGGCTGGGTCGTGCTGGCCACCAGGAACAGCACATCCAGGTTTGCCACCGGCGGACGGACAAAGACATTTTTTCGCGGAGCAATGGCAGCGATCACCGCTGCGCCATTCTCCATCTCCAACGTCACTTCATCTCCCGCCACAGGGGTGATCTTCTGCTTGCGGAACAGGCCCCGGGGCTTACATTCCACCACGCCATCCGGCGTGCGGACGTAGTAAAAGCCGCCGATGCCCTTGAGGATATATCCGTTCATGCTGTTCCCCCTGTCAGCCTACCAGCGAAGCCCACCAGTCGCTGAGACTGGGGGTACTGGACGGCTGTTCGCTTTCAGACTCTGCCGGGGAGGAAGATGCCCCGCCGCCGAACAGACCGCTCCACCAATCCTCCGGCGTAGTGGGGACTTCCGGTTCCGGTGCAGGCTCCGGCCCGGCACTGACCACCACATTGATCCGGCTGTTCAGCTTTACCGATGCGCCGGCTTCCGGGCTCTGGCTGAGCACGGTGCCCGGAGGCGTATCGCTGTACTGTTCGGTCTGGCTGCCCAGGCCCAGGCGGTTCTGCACCAGCAGGGTGCGGGCATCGTTGACATCCATGCCCTCCAGGGCAGGTACACGGGTGCTGGTATTTACCTGCGGACGGCTGACATACACAATGACTGTCGTGCCCGCTGCCACCTGGCTGCCCGCTGCAGGCTCGGTGCGGATGACCGACCCCGTGGCTACCGAAGGCTCCACTGCCTGGGTGACCAGCACCGAGACGCCCTGCTCCCGCAGCAGACGCTCTGCATCGGTCTGCAGATAGTTGGCAAGGTCCGGCACCGTGATATATTTTGTGCCAAGGCTGACCGTCAGGGTGATGGTCTGCCCCTCCCGCACGGTACGGCCGGACACCGGCGACTGGCGATAGACGTAGCCCGCTGCATAGTCGTTGTTATACTCCTCTTCCCACTGGATGAGGATCTGTCCGCTGGTGACCTGGGGCTGGGCATTCACCTCGTCCCGGGTCATCCCCAGGTAGTCGCCCAGGGTAACATCGGTCTTTTCGTTCATCAGGTTGCTGGAGTCCTGCAGGATGCTCCAGCACATGGCGCCGCAGGCCAGGGCAAAGGCCACTGTAATGCCCAGCAGCACGGGCAGAAAAACAGAGCGACGCTTTTTAGCGGGCTTTTTCTGCCGGCGGGCCGAGCTGGTATCCGGCTGGCGGCGGTCTCTTTTTTGTTCCATGGGCTTTTGTACCTCCTTTGCAGGAGCCTGTTCTGGCTGATAAACATAATGGAAGGTGATGGACGGGTCATGGACATAGCGGTCCAATGCGTCCAGCATCTCCCCTGCATTGGCATAGCGGTTGACCGGATTTTTGGCCATAGCCCGCTCGGTGATCTCCACCAGGCCCAGCGGGGTCTGCGGAGCGATCTCCCGCAGGGAGCGCGGCTTCTCAGAGATCTGCTGCAAGGCCACATCCACCGCATCCTTTGCGTCAAAGGGCAGCTGACCGGAGAGCATCTCGTACATCATCACGCCCACCGAATACAGGTCGCTGGTGCAGTCGGTCTCCTCTCCTTTCGCCTGCTCCGGGCTGATGTAGTGTACACTGCCCATCGCTTTGCCGCCATTGAGCTGGTTTTCGGCCCGGGAGATGCGTGCAATGCCAAAGTCCATCATCCGCAGCTGGCCATTATCCAGCAGCATGATATTCTGGGGCTTGATGTCCCGGTGGACGATGCCGTTGCGGTGGGCATGCTCCAGCGCCTTGAGGATCTGGGAGATGAAATGCACCGTCTCCCGGCTGGTCAGTTTGCCCCCGCGCTGGTTCAGGTACTGGCGCAGGGTCATGCCGTCCACATATTCCATTACGATGTACTGCAGCTGGTCTGTGACCGATACATCGTACACTTTTACGATATTGGGGTGATTCAAAAGCGAAATAGCCTTGGACTCGTTCTGGAACCGGCGCACCAGATCCGGGTCGTGCATCAGCTCCGAGCGCAGCACCTTGACCGCTACGACGGTACCCTGGGGCACCGGGCCGCCGGGAGCCACTGCCACTGCTTTATAGACATTGGCCATACCGCCGGTGCCGATCATCTCCTGCACCTGGTACAGTCCATCCAGTGTTTTACCGATCAGATCCATAGGCATCCTCCATCGGCTCTGTATCCATCAGCAGCGCGGTGATATTGTCCGTGCCGCCGGCGGCATTTGCCGCTTCGATCAGGCGATCCGGCAGTTCATAAAAGATCTGACGGCCCGCCAGCAACTTTTCCAGCGCAGGCTGCGGCACAAGGTTGGTCAGCCCATCGGAGCACAGCAGCAGCCGATCCCCCGGATGGAGCGTCAGGGACGTTGTGTCCGGATCCAGGCGGTAATCCACCCCAAGTGCCCGGGTGATGATGTTCTTTTGGGGGTGATGCTCTGCCTCCTCCGGGGTGATGGTGCCGCAGTCCACCAGCTCCTGCACATAGGAATGGTCATGGGTCAGCTGGGTCAGCCTGCCCTCCCGGTACAGATACGCCCGGGAGTCCCCTGCATGGCAAAGGAATGCACGGCCGCCCCGCACCAAGGCACAGACTGCGGTGGTGCCCATACCGGCCAGCGCTTCCTCCTGCGATGCACGCTGGAACACCTGGCGGTTGGCCTCCACCATTGCCCGGCGGAGAAACGCCTCCTCCTCTCCGGGCATACACTGACTGTACTGCTGCTGAAAGCTGCGCTCGATCATATCGCAGGCGCCATGGGAGGCCTCCCGGCCGCCCCGGGCACCGCCCATGCCATCGCACACCAGGCCCCAGGCTCCGCCGCCGGGCAGTTCCCCTGCGCGGAAATCATCCTGGTTATCCTGGCGCACCCGGCCTACATCGGTTTTTCCTGCAAGTTTCATAGGCTGTTTTCTGCCTCCCTTTTATGCCTTTCCCGTCATCTCGTCCCGGCGGAGCTGGCCGCAAGCGGCGCTGATCTCACTGCCCAGACGGCGGCGGACGGTGGCGTTGACCCCCAAGGTCTCCAACTTGTGCTGAAAACGGCGCACATTGGCTGCATCGGTGGCGGAATAGGGGCTGCCGTCCACCGGGTTGATGGGGATCAGGTTTACGTGGGCACCCATGCCCCGGATCAGGTCTGCCAGCTGTTTTGCACATTCATCCGAATCATTGACGCCCCGGACCATGGAATATTCAAAGCTGACCCGGCGGCCGGTGGTGTCCTGATAGCGGCGCACTGCCTTGATGAGCTGGTCCACCGGGTAGGCGTTGTTCACCGGCATCATGCCGCTGCGGATCTGGTCGTTGGGCGCATGCAGGGATACCGACAAGGTAAGCTGCAATTTATGCTGCGCCAGCCGGTCGATCCCCGGCACCAGGCCACAGGTGGACAGGCTGATATTCCGCATCCCGATATTGACCCCCTCCGGGGAGGAGATCAGATGCAGGAATTTCAGCACCTGGTCAAAGTTATCCAGCGGCTCGCCAATGCCCATCAGCACGATATGGGAGATGCGCTCCCCGATATCCCGCTGCGCTGTATAGATCTCGGAGCAGATCTCTCCCGCCTCCAGGTCGCGCACCCGGCCCGCCTGGGTGGATGCACAGAAGCGGCAGCCCATCCGGCAGCCCACCTGGGTGGATACGCAGACCGTATTGCCATAGTGGTAGCGCATGACCACCGTTTCGATGCAGTTGCCGTCCGCCATGCGCAGGAGGTACTTGACCGTACCATCCTTGGCTTCCTGGCGGCGCTGGATCTGGGGGGCGGCGATATAATAAGCCTGCCCCAGCTTTTCCAGCAGGGCTTTGGGCTGGTCCGTCATCGCAGAAAAATCCGTCACCAGCTTTTGGTGCAGCCAGTGGAAGATCTGCTTTGCCCGGAAAGCGGGCTGTCCCAGCTCCTTGAGCACTGCGCCCAGCTCCTCCAGCGTCAGGGAGGATATGCAGCGTTTTTGTTCCATAGCGTTCTCCTCAATCTATCATCAGAACCCCAGGGTCAGCAGGGGCTTTTCTGCATTGCGCAGATGAAAAAGCCGTCCATGCCGGTCTCCGTGGGGATCGAAAGCATGCCATACGGTGTGCAGCGCATCCCCTGCGGCATTGCCGGCGACGGCGATGCCAGCGTAAACTCCGGATGCCGCTGCAGGAAAGCCTGGATCTGCTGCTGATTCTCCGCCGGATGGATCGTACAGGTGGAGTAGACCAGACGTCCCCCCGGCTTCAAAAGCCCTGCGGCGGCATCCAGGATCGATGCCTGGGTGGCCAGCAGCTGGGCATAGCGTGCCTTGTCCAGCGCTTTATAGCGGATATCCGGCTTTTTGGCCAGGATCCCCAGCCCGCTGCACGGCACATCGGTCAGGATGCAGTCTGCCATCGGCAGGTCCGGTGCGGGGTGGGCGGCATCGTTGCAGCGGGTCTCCACGCAGGCAAACCCCATGCGCTGCACAGCGGTGCGGATAAGTCCCACCCGATTCTCGGTGACATCGCAGCTTACCAGCCGGCCGGTGTCCTGCATCTGCTCGGCCAGCAGCAGAGTTTTGCCGCCTGGGGCAGCACAGAGGTCCAGCACCGTTTGGCCCGGTGCGGCCTCCACACACAGAGCCGCCAGCTGGCTGGCCTGGCCCTCTACATGGTAATACCCCTGCCGGAACAACTCTTTATCCGCCGGGCTGCCCTCAAAACGAGCCAACACGCTGCCCTCCACAAAGCCGGGATGCACATCCTGCACGCCCAGTTCTTCCAGCAAAGTGCAGAGTTTTTCCGGCGTTGCTTTCAGCGGGTTTGCCCGCAGGCTGGTCAAGCCCCCATCAGCAGGCTGGGTCAGGATGCCCAGCGCCTCGTCCGGATAGTAGGTATGCAGCACCTGTGCCACATCCCGCCCGGCAGAGCCCAGCACCATCAGCTGCTCACAGGCATCTGCAAAGCTGGCGCCGGACAGATCATAGGCGCAGGCACGGCGCAGCACGGCATTTACAAGGCCGGATGCGCTGGATTTTTTGAAGCTCCGGGTCAGTTTGACCGCCTCATTGACCGCAGCGGAGACTGGGACCTGCATATAGCGGGCCTGGGCCAGAGCGGAGCGCAGGATCTCCCGCACCGGCGGATCAAGCCGGGCAAGCCCTTTGGGCAGAAACTGTTCCAGGATATAATCCAGCGTTCCACGGTGCTCCAGCACGGTATAGAAGATGGCGCTGGCAAAGGCTTTATCCCGGCCGTCCAGTTTTTGGCGCCGAAGCTCTGCGTCCAGGATCAGGTTGGAGAAGCCGTCCTGCTCCTGCCGGATCAATGCGGACACTGCCGCTGCTCGGGGACTGGCACCCATCACAGCGCCTCCCCTGCTTTGAGCCGCAGACCGGCCGCAAAGGCGCTGCCGTCCATGGGCTTCGAGCCTTCCGGCACCACCCGCAGCAACTCCACAGCGCCCTCGGCACAGGCAACGGTCAGCGGCTTTACCGCCAGGACCGTACCAGGGGCCTGCCCTGCACTGGGGACCACACGGCAGGACAGCACCTTGACCTTTTTGCCGCTGGAGGCTGCAAACCAGGCCACCGGCCAGGGGTTCATACCGCGGACCCAGTTATGGATATGCGCAGCAGACTGGTCAAACGTGAACTGTGCCATCTCTTTGGTGAGCATGGGGGCCAAACTGGGCTCCCCCTGCTGCGGAACCGCCTGCAGGCTGCCCTGGGCAATGGCGGGCAGCGTCTCGCACAGCACCCGTGCACCCACAGCCGCCACCCGGTCAAACAGCTCGCCGCTGGTCTCTTCCGGGTCGATGGCGATCTTTTCACAGCTGAGCACCGCGCCGGTGTCCAGCCCCTCGTCCATCTGCATAATGGAAACGCCGGTCTCCGCATCTCCGTTCAGCACCGACCACTGCACCGGTGCGCTGCCCCGGTAATTCGGCAGCAGCGAAACGTGCAGGTTGATGCAGCCATGGGGCGGGATCTGCAGCACCGAAGCAGGCAGGATGCAGCCATAGGCCACCACCACGATGATCTCCGGCGCAAGAGCACGGATCGTATCGTCCTCTGCGCCGCCCCGCAGGGTGCGGGGCTGAAAGACCGGAGTACCGTGGGCCAGCGCCACCTGCTTGACCGGCGGAGCGGTGAGCACCTGTTTACGGCCCACCGGCTTATCCCGCCGGGTGTACACGCCGCAGATCTCGTGCCCAGCGGCATACAGAGCCTCCAGGCACTGGGCGGCGATATCCGGCGTGCCCATGAACAAAACTCTCATTTACTGCTTCCCTTTCCCCTGGGCTGCCTCAGCACGGCCCTCATCGGTGTCCTCATAGAAAAACTCGCTGGACTCCATGATGGTCACACCGTCCAGGTGGTCGTTCTCGTGCTGGATGCAGCGGCCCAGCAGACCGTCGGCCTCCAGCTCAAACCAGTTGCCATTGCGGTCCTGGGCGCGGACCTTGACCGCCGCAGGGCGGGTCACGGCGCCATTGTGTCCCGGGAAGGACAGGCAGCCCTCGTAAGCGGTCTCCTCATCCTCGGACACAGCCAGGATCTCGGGGTTGACAAAGTCGATGAACTTATACTCGTAATCTGCCGGGATCTCCTCCGGTGCATCGGTGGTATCCCACACCACGAACAGGCGGCGCAGCATACCGACCTGGGGGCCAGCCAGACCCACGCCGTCGGCATGGATCATAGTCTCCCGCATATCGTCCAGCAGCTGTGCCAGACGGTCATCAAAGGAAGTTACCGGGCGGCAGACCTTGTTCAGGATCGGATCGCCCTCTTTTACGATAGTACGGATAGCCATTGCAGTTTTACCTCCTAAAATTCAAATATCCCCATCTGCGTGCAGATCCACGGTCACGGTCGCCTTTGCAGGCAGTTTTTCCTGCTCATATGCAGCCAGTGCGGCCCGCATCAGGTCCCGGAACGCGCGATCATTGCGGCACTTAAGGGTCAGTTTATAGCGATAAGTCTCGTTGATCTTCAAGATCCCCGCCGGGGTCGGCCCCAGCACCCGCAGGGGCAGCCCCGGCCTTTGCGCTGCCAGCTTTGCCAGCAGCACGGCAAACCGGGCGGCGGCGGCGCCCACCTGCGCTTCCTGTCCGCCGGCAAAGCCCACTACACACACCGAACAGAAAGGCGGATACAGCCCCAGACGGCGGTAGGCGATCTCCTGTTCAAAAAAAGCGTCGTAGTCCTGGGCAGCGGCCAAAGACAGCACCGGGTTTGAGGGGTCGGTGGTCTGGATCAGAGCAAAACCAGGGTCAGAAGCCCGGCCGCTGCGCCCCACCACCTGGGTGATCAGGCTGAACACCCGCTCGTAGGCGCGGAACCCCTGGGCAAACAGCAGTGAATCCACACCCAGCACCCCTACCAGCGTGACCGCCTCAAAATCCAGCCCCTTTGCCACCATCTGGGTGCCCACCATGATATCATACTCATGTCGGGCAAAGCGGGCCAGCAATTTTTCGTGGGCATCCTTCGCGGCAGTGGAGTCCTGATCCATGCGCAGGATACGGGCCTGGGGGAACAGCGCTGCCAGCTCCTCCTCCGCTTTTTGGGTGCCGAAGCCCCGGTATTGCAGCTTGCCGCCGCAGGCGGGGCAGCGCTGCGGCGGGGGTTCCATCTGGCTGCCGCAATAGTGGCACAGCAGCCGGCGGGCGGCCTTGTGGTATACCATCGGGACGCTGCATTTGCTGCATTTCAGCACCTCCCGGCAGTCCTCGCACTGTGCGACGGTCTGGTAGCCCCGGCGGTTCAAAAGCAGGATGGTCTGTTTTTCTTCCTCCAGGTTTTTTCGGATCGCATCTTCCAGTGCCAGGCTGATCTCCCGAGGGTTGCCCCCGGCCAGCTCTGCCCGCATATCCACCATCCGCACACGGGGCAGCGGATTGCCGCCATAACGCTGGGTCAGCCGCACCAACTGGATGCGCCCTTGCTGGGCTGCATAAAAAGTCTCGGTGCTGGGGGTAGCACTGGCCAGCAGCAGCAGCGCTCCGCTGGAGGCCGCCCGGCGGCGGGCCACCTCATGGGCCGAGTACCGGGGGGCGGACTCTGAGCGATAGGTGTGCTCCTGCTCCTCATCGATAATGATAAGGCCCAGATCTTCCAGCGGAGAAAACACTGCGCTGCGGGTCCCCACCACGATATCTGCACCGCCATCCTGGATCATCTGCCATTGCAGCAGCCGTTCGGTGTGGTTGAGCGCAGAATGCTGCACCGCCACCCGGCTGCCAAAGCGGGATTTCAGCCGCAGGATCATCTGAGGGGTAAGGCTGATCTCCGGCACCAGGACCAAAGCCCGGCGCCCCAGCTCCAGGCAGCGCTGGATCAGCTGGATAAACACCAGGGTCTTTCCGCTGCCGGTGACTCCATACAGCAGCGCCGCATGGGGGTCATGGTCCTCCAGAGAGGGGCGCAGCGCCTCATAAGCAAGCTGCTGCTCCGCCGTCAGCACCAGCGGCCGGTTCTGCAAAGGGATGTCCCCATACAGGTCCAAAGAGCGGTTGACCTTGCGGCACTCCAGCACGCCTTTGGCGCACAGGTTGTCCAGTACCGCCCGGCTCACGCCCCTCTCTTCCAGCTCTGTAAGGGTACGCTCGCCCCCGCTGAGCAGGGTCACCGCCGCCATCTGTTTGGCGGTAGGCTTAGGCTTTTGGGGCAGACTGCCGGTGAGACGGTAGGAATTTTCCGTATGGCGGACCAGCTGTTTTTGCAGCACCGGGGTCACACCGTCTGCCGCCACCGTAGGCTTATACTGCGCCCCATAGGGGATCACCGCCTTGACCGCCTCGTAATAGGTGCAGAAGGTGCGTTCCTTCAAAAAATGCACCAAAGCCAGCAGCTCCGGGGTCAAGCAGGCGGAAGCGGGTGCCACGTCAAACAGGCACTTGAGTTTTGCACTCTCCGGCTCCGCATCACAGGCCAGCACCACCCCCATCCGGGCGCGGCTGCCCCGGCCAAAGGGGACCAATACCATGCTGCCCAGCCGCACAGCATCCTGCTGCTCCGGCAAGACCGCATACGTATACAGTTTATCGAAATGAAAGGTCGCATTGCTGACCGCGACCCCCACCGTTTTGGGCATTTACTGCTCCTTGCTGTCCAGGCCAGCCAGGGTGCGCATCATGGCATACAGCCCGGCGGCACATTCATCCACGTCATGGTTCACCAGGTTCTGATCGAACTGGTCCTTCTGGGCCAGCTCGTTCATTGCCTCGTTCAGGCGGCGCTGCACGCTGGCCTCATCCTCGGTGCCGCGGCCGCGCAGGCGCTGCTCCAGCTCCTGAATGGAGGGCGGCAGCAGAAAAATGGTGTTGGCGCCAGGGTACAGCCGCTTGATGTTGGCCGCACCGTGTACGTCGATGACCAGCACCACCATGCGGCCCGCTTCCAGGTGACGGTTCACCTCGGAACGCAGGGTGCCATAGTAGTTCTGGTTATAGTAGTTGTGCTCCACGATCTGATCTTCCGCCAGCAGCTGACGGAACTTCTCCTGGGTGCAGTAGTAATAATCCACCCCTTCCTGCTCACCGGGACGGGGGGCGCGGGTGGTAGCGGAAACGGTCTTTGCGATCTCCGGATGTGCATCACGCAGCTTTTTTACGACACTGTCCTTGCCGACGCCGGACGGACCGGACACGACAAACAGAAATTTTTCATTCTCCATGGGATTCTTCCTCCTCTGATGGTCTGCCTTCGGGCTGGCCTGCTGCCCGGCTGGCCACCGTTTCCGGGGTCAGCGCCGACAGCACCACATGATCTGAGTCCATGACCAGAACGGCCCGGGTACTGCGCCCATAGGATGCATCGATCAGCATCCCACGCTCCCGCGCCTCCTTGACCAGGCGCTTGACTGGTGCGGAATCCGGGCTGACCACCGCCACCAAACGGGCGGCGCTGATCATATTGCCAAAACCGATATTGACAAGTTTCATCTTCTGCCTCCCGGCGGTATCACTCCAGGTTCTGGATCTGCTCCCGGATCTTTTCGATCTCGGCTTTCATATCCACCACGATACGGGTGATGTCCAGGTCCTGGCACTTAGAGCCAATGGTGTTGGTCTCCCGGTTCAGCTCCTGGGTAAGGAAATCCAGTTTACGGCCCACCGGCTCATCCAGAGACAGGATCTCCCGATACTGGGCAATGTGGCTGCGCAGACGAACGGTCTCCTCGTCCACAGCGGTCTTATCCGCAAAGATCGCCGCCTCGGTCAGCACCCGTGCATCATCCAGCTCCCGGTCCTCCAGAATGACACGGAGCTTCTCGTACAGGCGGGCGGTATAGTTTTCTACACGGCCAGCGCTCAGGCTCTCTACACGGCCCACGCACTGCTCCAGGAAGGCAAGGCGGCTCTCGATATCCGCCTTCATCTTCTCCCCTTCTGCTGCGCGCATCGCCACAAAGCGATCCAGCGCCTGGGCTGTAACGGCGGAAACATCCTCCCACAGCTGTTCCTCATCCACATCCGCATGATGGGTGGACAGCACCTCCGGAAAACGAGAAACGAGGCCCGCGCTGACATCGTTGCGCATCCCGAGCGTCTGGGACATCTGTTCCAGCGCCTGCTGATAGCTGCGGGCCAGTTCCAGATTGACTGCGACCACGGTATCTGCGGCGTCTACTTCCTGCATCGTGAGGGACAGCTCCACCTTTCCCCGGGAGATGCGCTGGTTCAGCTGCTTTTTCAGGCGGCTGTCCAGATAGTTGCAGGTGCGGGGAATCCGGGAGGAGTACTCAAAGTAACGGGAGTTTACGCTGCGCAGCTCCACCGTGATCTCACGGCCATTGCGCACCGCAGTGCCCCGGCCAAAACCGGTCATGCTCAAAATCATCTGCTGCACTCTTCTTCCTTATCGTTGGATTTTTTCAGTGTAGGTATCTGTTGCGGGCTTGACCGCCCATATTATGATACATACTCTTTTATTTTACTATGGCAGGGCGTGTTTTGCAAGCAAACAAGGCAAAAAACACAGGTCGCACACAAAGGCAGTCCCCCCAGATCCAGACCATTTTGACTATCTGCGGACAAAAAAGCCGCTTATCCCAGCCGAGCGCCCGCCCTCCCCTGTCCACCAGAGAAACACCCCTATTGGATACAAAATGCCCCCCGTGGAGATTCCACAGGGGGCACAAGATCAAACTATACCCTTAGACCGGGTGAGACTTATTGGCAAAGTCTGCATGGGCAGCATCCACACCCTGGAGCTTTGCATTGCGCTTATCGAAGAACTTGGGTGCGACCTGGGGGAACATTGCGTAGGTCAGCACGTCCTCCTCCTGGGTGGTCCACTTGGCAGCTTCTGCCTTCAGCTTATCCATCTCAGGTGCCAGCGTGTCTGCAAAACGGCAGGTGATGGGCTGCTCGTCGCCCAGGATCTTCTTGGTGAACTCCGGGCTGATGGGAGCGGGAGTACGGCCGTAGTCGCCATGGACCAGACCCTTGAACTCCTTGGTAACCATCTTGTAGCGCTCGCCCAGGATCACGTTGAACACAGCCTGGGTGCCCACGATCTGGCTGGTGGGGGTGACCAGCGGCGGATAGCCGGCATCCTCACGGACACGGGGGATCTCGGCCAGCACTTCGTCCAGCTTATCCTCCTTGCCTGCGTCCTTAAGCTGCTTGAGCATGTTGGAGAACATGCCGCCGGGCACCTGGTACAGCAGGGTGTTGGCGTCCACGCCCAGAGACTTGGGGCTGATCTGGCCATTGGCAATGTACTTTTCACGCAGCTTTGCAAAGTATGCACGCACCACGTTCAGCTGGTTCAGATCCAGGCCGGTGTCGTAATCGGTGCCCTGCAGAGCAGCCACCAGGCTCTCGGTGGGCATATGGCTGGTGCCCAGGCTCAGGGGGCTCATAGCAGTATCAATGATATCTGCACCTGCCTCGATGCCCTTCAGGATGGACATGGAGGCCAGACCGGCGGTGTAGTGGCTGTGGATATCCACAGGGATGGAGACGGTCTCCTTCAGCTTCTTCACCAGCTCATAGCAGGTGTAGGGGGTCAGCAGGCCAGCCATATCCTTGATGCAGATGGAGTTTGCACCCATCTCCTCCAGGGTCTTGGCGTAGGAAGCGAAGTAGTCGTTGTTATGCACCGGGCTCAGGGTGTAGCTGATGCAGCCCTGGACATGAGCGCCCTCCTTGTTGGCAGCCTTGATGGCGGTCTGGAGGTTGCGGGCGTCGTTCAGTGCGTCAAAGATACGGATCACATCGATGCCGTTGGCGACAGACTTCTGCACAAAGTACTCCACCGCGTCATCTGCGTAGGGGCGGTAGCCCAGCATGTTCTGACCACGGAACAGCATCTGCAGCTTCTGGTGGGGCAGCTCCTTGCGCAGCACGCGCAGGCGGTCCCAGGGGTCCTCATCCAAAAAGCGGATGCAGCTATCGAAAGTAGCGCCGCCCCAGCACTCCACAGAGAAGTAGTTGATCTTGTCCATCTCAGGCAGGATCGGGCGCATCTCATCCAGGGTCATGCGGGTGGCCAGCAGAGACTGGTGGGCATCGCGCAGGACCACCTCGGTCACTTTGATCGGCTTTTTCGCCATGATTGTCACCTCTCTCTTAGTTCATGGAGACCAGCACGTCGCCGGAGTTGACCGTGTCGCCCTTGTTGACGTTGACGGATGCAACAGTGCCGTCCTGAGGAGCCAGGATCTCGTTCTCCATCTTCATGGCCTCCAGGATCACCAGCACGTCGCCCGCCTTAACGGAAGCGCCCGCTGCCACCTTGACATCCAGGATGTTGCCGGGCATGGGAGCCTTGACCGAGACAGCGCCGGCAGCAGCAGGAGCAGCCGGGGCCTTGGGTGCAGCAGGAGCGGCCGGAGCCGGAGCAGCCGGAGCGGCAGGAGCAGCGGCCGGGGCGGCAGCCACGGGGGCAGCACCTGCTGCAGTCTCCTCCACGGAGACGCTGTAAGCAACGCCATTGACGGTAATGTTATAGTACTTCATCGAAGAACCCTCCTGAATCAGATCATCAGATGTAATCGTATACGGTCAAAATTACAGCGCCATGTTGCCGTGCTTCTTGGGCAGACGGGAGGCGCGCTTGTTGCTGAGGATCTCCAGTGCGGCTACGACACTGGCCCGGGCACCAGCGGCGTCGCAGGTCAGATCGGCTGCACCGGCAGCCACGGCGGCGGCAGCGCTGCACTGCTGGGCAGTGTACTCGGCAGCCTTCGCGTTGGTTGCGGCGATGATATTATCGGATGCGTCGATCTCGTCCTTATACAGGACAGAGACCGCTGCGCTGGGCTCCAGCGGGCTGACCAGGCAGCCCTCCACAGCAATGCGCAGGTCGGCGCAGGCCAGAGCGGTGTAGACCGGGCCCACAGCCTTGCCAGCCAGCAGGCAGATCTTGGCGGTGGTAGCGTCGGCATATGTAGCAGCCAGACGGGCAGCCTCGCGGATGCCGCCGGCAATGTCCTCGGAGCAGCTGGGTGCAAAGCCCTCAGCGTCCACAATGGTCAGCACCGGCACATTGAAGGCGTCGCACAGGCGGACAAAGCGGGAAGCCTTGGACACGCAGTTGTGGCACAGCTGGCCGCTGACGGCCACCACGCCCACAGCGCTGCCGCCGATGGTAGCAAAAGCGGTGTACACAGCCTTGCCAAAACCAGCATACAGCTCCACGGTGCTGTCCTTATCCACCACAGCTGCAACCGCCTTAGCGGGAGCAGTACCAGCAGCCAGCACGGTGGAGGGCTGCTCGAACTCGAACACAGCGGGACCGGTCAGGTTGTTGGCGGGCAGCAGACCCACGATGTGGGCAGCCGTCTCCGCAGCAGCCTCGGCATCCTCTGCCAGGACAGAGGCCACGCCTGCCTTAGCGGCAGCCTCGGCGGTGCCAGCGGCAGCAGCCTTATCGCCCTTTGCGGCAGAGGTGAACGGCGGGGTGAAGAACAGCTCTGCGTCCTTTGCCACCACGCACACATCGGCGCTGGCAGCGTTCAGCGCACTGGTGCCGCCGCAAACGCCCAGCACCACTGCCACCTGCGGCACAACACCGGACACCTTTGCGATGGCAGCGTTCAGCTTGGAACCCGCAGTCAGCACATCCAGACCCTCGGCCAGCTTTGCGCCCACCGAGTCATAGAAGGTGACCACCGGGCAGCCAGTCTGTGCAGCCAGCTCCAGCACCTTGATGTTGCGTTCAACGTCCTTGACGGCGACGGCCTCGCCGTTCTGGTACACGGCATAAGCCTGCTGGCCTGCCGCATAGCCGCTGGCCGCGCTCACTGCGCCGTCCGCAAACAGCGTGGTGTACTGGCCGTCGTCAAAAAACTTGGCGAGAATTGCTCCTTTGTTGCTCTTTGAAGCCATGGTAAGACCTCCTGCTTGTCTAAAAAGCTTTCAAAATTGTCTCTATTATACTATGTTCTCCCTGGTTTCACAAGTACTATTCGACCATCTGCACCGACAAAACGTGCAGGCAGTCACTTCTTCTTATGGGTGCGGCGCACCGAGCCGCCTGCTGCCTGGGCAGCGCTGCGGGTCTGGGCACGGCCCTTTGCAGCGGCAGCCCGCAGACCGGATACCTCCTGCTTGGTCAGCTCCCGGTACTTGCCCGGAGCCAGCATCCCCAGCTTGACCACGCCTTCGGCGTTGCGCTTCAGGCGCACCACTTCCAGACCCACAGCCTCACACATACGGCGGATCTCACGGTTTTTGCCCTCTTTCAGGGTCATTTCCATCACGGTACGGCCCGGCTCGTCCGACACCACATTGATGGCGCAGGGCAGGGTCTTGGTCCCATCATCCAGCACCACACCGGCGCTCAGACGCAGGATCTGGTCCTCATCTGCATGGGGCTGCACCGTGACCCGGTACAGCTTGGAAATGCCGCCGGACGGATGGGTGACCGCCTGGGCAAATGCGCCGTCGTTGGTCATCAGCAAAAGGCCCTCGCTGTCCTTATCCAGGCGGCCCACCGGGTAGAGCCGGGCGGGGATATCCGACACCAGGTCCATCACCGTTTTACGGCCCAGCTCATCGCTGGCAGTGGTGACATAGCCACGAGGCTTATACAGTGCCAGGTAATAGAGCTTCTGCTCCTTTTGGATATAGATGCGCTCATCGTCCACGTGCAGGATATCCCGGTTGGGGTCCATCTTGTCCCCCACTTTTACCGGGTGGCCATTGACCTTGACCCGCCCTTCGGCAATGATCTGCTCTGCTGCCCGGCGGGAGCACAGCCCCTGCTCGCTCATGATCTTCTGGATACGTTCTTCTGCCATAAAATCTCTCTCCTTTGTGCGCCTCCCGGCGCTCAAACCCCTGGTGCAAGGACCCGGGGTGCAAAATCAGTTCGTCTGTGCTGCCGGGGGCGTCTGCTCCGGCTGCTGCGGAGCAGCCTTGCCCTCTGCGGGGGCAGCCTCCTCCTTTTTGACCGTTGCCAGGATCTTATCCACCAGCTCCGGCAGCATGGTCAGTGCCCGGTCCACCGAGTTGGACGCATTGGACAGCTGGATGGTACGCACGCAGCCATCCTTGACCACCAGAAATGCCACCGGCTGGATGTTGACTCCTGCGCCGGAACCGCCGCCGAACAGCTCCCGGTTGGCGGCGTTCTTGCCGTCAAAGTCCGTGCCGCCGGAAGCGAACCCAAAAGACACTTTGGACACCGGCAGGATCGTGGTGCCATCGGGGGTAGTGATCGCCTTGCCAATGATCGTATTGGAGTCCACCATCTGATGGATCTTGTCCATCGTAACGTCCATCAAACCTTGAATGGGATGCTCAGCCATAACAATCGGCCTCCTTTGATTCTCTGTTTTTCTCTGTGTGGAAAACCCGCCCCGTCAAAAACAGAGCGGAGAAAACAGCCTGCTCACTGGATATTGTACCATAGTTCAGAGGAAAACGTCCAGCACTTTTTCCCTCCACATCTCCATCAGCACCTGCACTGTGGTGATCACGATAAACAGAGCCTGGGCAGATACCCGGAACGACACGTGGTCCTGCACGGACGGCTCCGGCCCGCCAAAATCCGGCAGGATGCGAAACCGGTCAAATTGCAGGTAAAAGGTCCGGTCCAGCACGCCCAGCACCGGGTAAAGCCAGGCATTCAGGCGGCCATAGCTGCGGGCTGCCTCTGCGGGGTCCTCTCCGCGGACGCCCAGACAGACATCGATCTTTGTAAAACGCAGCGCCCCAAGCACAGCCCCCATGATCCGCCCGCAGCCCCGTGCCAGGGTGCAGACCACTTGCAGGGTCAGCTTTGCCTTTTGCTTTGGGGGGGTGGGTTCTTTTGGCTTAGCAGGCGCAGTTTTTTTGGCGGCACGCTCTTTGCGCTTGGCCCGCCAGGCCGCGAACCGGGCTTTCAGCTTCCCGCGCCAGCCGGTGGGCGGTGTCTGCGGAGCGGCAGGCTCCGGCTTTGGGTACTGGAACACCGGAAAGGTCAGCCCCATTGCTCCCGCCCGGACCGTAAGGGTCTCCCCCTCCCAGCAGACATCGGCACAGAAAGGGCAGAGCAGCAAAAACACGCCGACCGCCAACACAAGCAGCACCAGGATCAGCAGCAACTTGCCCAAAAACAGCAGCACCGTGCCCAGTACAGCCAAAAATGCGCTCATGGTCTTCCCTCCTCTTCCTGTGGGTGCACGGGGGGCAGCTCTGCCAGGCTGGAAAGCCCAAAGGTGCGCAGGAATACATCGGTGGTCCGAAAACTGACCGGCCGGCCCGGCAGATCCAGACGGCCTGCCTCCTCGATCAGCCCCTTATCCAGCAGACTGGCCACACTGGAGGAGGAGTCCACCCCCCGCACCTGTTCAATGAACGCACGGGAGACCGGCTGATTGTAAGCGATCACGGTCAGCGTCTCCATCGCAGCCGGTCCCAGGGGCACCGCCTTGCGGGTGTCCAGCACCCGGCGCACCCACACAGCCTGCTGATTTTTAGAAGCCAGCTGCCAGCGGTCTTCCAACTGCAAAAGACACAGTCCGCAGGACGGGCGGAGATAGCTGGCCTGCAGCTTCTCCAGTCCGGCTTCCACCGCTGCCTGGGGCTGACCCAGCGCCTGGGCCAGCTTGTCCGCCCCAATGGGTTCCCCGCAGGCAAAAAGCATGGCCTCTAAAGCGGCACTCAATTCAGTCTGGTTCATTCTCTCTCCCCTTTTCTGGTTTTGCCAGCCGGCCCCGGCGCAGCGTTACCGCTCCGCCGTCATCCAGCTGCACCCGGCCGCCCCGCACCAGCTCCAGCAGCGCCAGAAAGGTGGCGATGTTGGCACTGCGGGATTGCCGGGGCGTGAACAGCTGCCCCAGCCGGGCAGCCCCGCCCCCCACCAGCCGACGCAGGATATGGACCACCCGGCTGACCACCGAGACCTGCGGCGCTGCCACCACCGGCTCGAATTGCTGCGGTGTGGGCTGCGCCGGACGAACGACCGCCCGGCCGTTCAGGGCCTGCCAGCTATCCACCAGCATCTGCGCCGGATGATGCAGCGCATAGGTATCGTCCCACTCCAGCACCAGGGGCTGCCGCACAAAAAGCGCCGTTTGTTCCGCCCGTTGGCGCAGGTTTTCAGCCAGACGCCGGCACTGGTCGTATTCCACCAGCTGACCGGTCAGCTCCTCCTTCATCCGCTCTCCTTCTTCGCTGCGGGGCAGCAGCAGAAAGCTCTTCATCTCCACCAGCCGGGCGGCCATCTCGATGAATGCACTGGCCACCTCCGGCCCGGCCTGACGCGCCGCATCCACCGTTTGGGTGTACTGGTCGATCAGAGTCAGGATCGGGATGTTGTGCAGATCCATCTTATGCTTGGACACCAGCGCCAGCAGCAACTCCAGCGGGCCGTCAAAGTCCTCCAGATGGAAGGTGATCTCCCCGTTCAAGTCAGATCACCGCCCCGATGCTGGCATAATAGATGGAGTAGGCGATGCGGTCGATATAGCTTGTCCCGGCGCTCAGCAGGTCCCACACCATATTGTTCAGGTAATACAGCGGCGTATCCAAAAAGCCGCTCCACACAGCGGCCAGCATCACCACCAGGATCACCCGCTCATAGCGCATCAGGCCAAAATAGATCCGCTGCGGCAATGCCACCAACAGGATGCGGCTGCCGTCCAGCGGCGGCACCGGCAGCAGGTTGAACACAGCCAGGCCCACGTTCATGGAGACCATATACTTCAAAAACATTGCAACCAGCATCGTGCCCTGGTTGGCCGGTGCCCAATAATACATCAGCTTCCAGCCTACCATAGCCAGATACGCCAGCAGCAGGTTCGCCACCGGGCCTGCCAGCGCCGTCAGCGCCATGCCCACCTTGGGGTTTTTGAAGTTCCGGGGATCGGTGGAGACGGGCTTTGCCCAGCCCACCCCTGCAAACACCATGCACAGGGTGCCCAGCAGGTCAAAGTGGGCAAAGGGGTTCAGGGACAGGCGCCCCTCCCGCTTTGCGGTATCGTCGCCCAGCAGCCAGCTGGCCAGCGCGTGGCCCGCCTCATGGAAAGGAATGGCCACCAGGGTGACCAGAGCCCGGATCAAATAGTAAATGCCTTGTGCGGTCATGTCATTCTCCTTTGCACATCCTGTCCGCCAGCAGACCCAGCGGCTGCTGCGGTATTGAAACATCTTCTATAATACTATTTTTGGGCCGGACAAACAAGCGTTTTGACCCGAAAGCAAAAAAGCCGACGCAAATTTGAAAAAACACTTGCATTTCCTACGGGAATCTGGTAGAATAGTCAAGCTGATTATTTTGAATTCTTCAACTTCATTGCTAGGAGGTGCAAATACCATGGCAAAGTGTGAATGCTGCGGCAAGGGCGTGGCCTTTGGCATTAAGGTCTCCCACTCCCACCGTCGTTCCAACCGTACCTGGAAGCCGAACGTCCGCCGTGTCAAGGCGGTCGTGGAGGGCTCTCCCAAGTATATCTATGCATGCTCTCGCTGCCTGCGCGCTGGCAAAGTCACCCGCGCTGTCTGATCTTTTGCATGTTGCCGGTCACTTTGTCGAGTGACCGGCTTTTTGTTTTACCGGGCTTTGTGTCTGCATCTGCGCCCGGTCTATGAAAGGAGGCTTTCCCCCATGGTTTTGCCCAAGGACCCCGTCATGCTGCTGAGCGTGCTGAACCTGAAGCTGCGGGACTATTACCCCACCCTGGCCGCCCTGTGCGAGGACCTGGAAGCGGACGAAGCGCAGCTGTGCAGCACGCTGGCCGCCATCGGCTATGTGTACGACCCGCAGCGCAACCAGTTCGTGTGATCCGCTGAAACAGAAAGGGAGAGGATACCAATGATCGAAGGCACATATTACAAGGAGTGGAGCCCCACCCTGGGCCGGGATATGGAGTTCAAGGTGTTTGGGCACAGCGGCTGCCCTGTGCTGGCATTGCCCGGCCGCGGCGGACGCTTTTATGATTGGGAAGATCAGGGCCTGGTGGCGGCCTGCGCTCCCCTGCTGCATGCAGGCAAGATGCAGCTGTTCTGCGCGGACGGCCTGGACGGCGAGGGTCTGCTGGATGCAGACCTGCCTCTGCGCCGCCGGGCTGAGATGCAGGAGGAATATTTCTGCTACCTGACCCGGGAGCTGGCTCCCCGCATCCTGGAGCTGAACGCCGCTGGCGGCAAGACCCCCAAAACCTCCCTTTGGTGTGCCGGTGTGGACATCGGCGCTTACCAAGCAGTAAACTGCCGTCTGCGCCGCCCCGCCCTGTTTACCGGTGCGGTGGGGCTGTCCGGCCTGTACGACCTGCATCGTTTTGCGCAGGGGCAGGAGATCGCCCGGGATGACCTTTGGCTGCGCAACAGTCCCACGGAATATCTGCACAAAGACGGCCTGACGGACAAGACCCTTCTGGCACAGGCAAAGCCGGATCAGCTGACCCTTTGCGCCGGACAAGGCCCCTATGAGCAGGATGCTCTGGCCGACACCCAGGCGCTGGCGCAGCTGCTGCAGGCGCAGGGACTGCCGGTGCATCTGGAAGTCTGGGGCTACGATGTAGCCCACGATTGGTACTGGTGGGGACGGCAGTGGAACCTGTTTGCCGAGCGTCTGTTCGGCCAGCAGGGCAAGGAGGAGTAACGCTATGCCCAAGTTTATGATTGGCGCACGCGGCCATGATTTTGGCCGCCAGACCCCGGAACAGCTGTTCCAGGCCATCGGGGAGGCAGGCTTTGCCTGCACCCAGCTGGCGTATACCAAGGCCATCCAGGGCGTATCCAGCTACGGGGACGTGACCCCTGCCCTGGTAGCCGAGACCCAGGACGCCATCCAGAAAAGCGGCGTACAAGCTGCGGTCTACGGAACCTATGTAGAGCTGTCCTATGCAGACGAGGAGCGCCGCAGAGCCGAGACCGCCAAGGTACTGGGACAGATCCGCAATGCAAAGCTCCTGGGCAGCGTCTGCATGGGCAGCGAGACCACCAGCATGAGCAAGCAGCCCGGTGTCACCCGGCGGGAAGCTCAGGAAGCGCTGCTGCGCAGCCTGGCAGAGATCCTGCCCGCCTGCGAGGAGCAGGGCGTATTGTTTGGCGTGGAATGTGTTTACCACCATGCTATGAACACCCCAGAGGCGGTCAAGATGGTACTGGACACCATGGCCAGCCCCAATCTGCGGGTGATCTTTGACCTGGCCAACTATATCGGCGCCGAGGATGCCAGCCTGGACGCACAGCGCCGGATCTGGGATAAAGCCGCCAACTGGTACGGCGACAAGATCGCTGCGGTCCATTTTAAGGGCCAGGCGTTCCGGCCGGACGGCAGCCACTATTCCACCAGCCTGGAGGACTCGGTCATCGACTACGCCGGCGGCTTTGCCATGCTGCGTCAGCTGCCGCAGGACAGTCTGCCTGTGCTGCGGGAGGAAGCGGTCCCCGCCCGTGCTGCCAGCGACATCGCCTTTATCCGCAGCTTCTGCGGCTGATCTTTCCTCTATATATTTCTGCCGCTGTACGGCCCTTGACCGGCTGTACAGCGGCTTTTTTATTTTTTGCGCAGCGTTTTCACAGTATTTTCACAACCGCAGCAGGCATTGCTGCTTGTTTTACGGGACAAACCATGGTAGAATCAGCTTGCAGATATACCCCCATAGGGTATATAGCTTTTCCCGCACCGACCACCTGCAAAGGAGAACTGCCGGAGCCGGAAAGTGCCCGCCGCCGTTCTCTCAGGAAAGGAGTTTTCTATGTTATCCGATCATCCGCAGTGCTCCCCCGCCCCCCAGGAAGAAGCAGCGTGCTGCTGCCGCCACCGCAAACGCACCCCCGAGGAGACCAAAAAGCTTTCCAACCGGCTGAGCCGGATCGAAGGACAGGTCCGGGGCATCCGGGGCATGATCGAGCGGGATGCCTACTGCCCGGATATCCTGATCCAGGTCGCCGCAGCCAGCTCTGCCCTGAACAGCCTGACCCGGGAGCTGTTGGACCAGCACATCCGGGTATGTGTTGCAGAGGACCTGCGCCAGGGCAAAGAGGACAAAGTGGACGAGCTGCTGGATGTTTTGCAGCGCCTGATGCGCTGAATCGTTTGACCAGACCAAGGAGGAAGGATGGAACAATACAATGTTACCGGCATGAGCTGTGCGGCTTGCTCTGCCCGGGTAGAAAAAGCCGTAAAAAGCGTGCCAGGGGTCACCAGCTGTTCGGTCAGCTTGCTGACCAATTCCATGGGAGTGGAGGGCACTGCCAGCGAGGCAGAGATCCTGCAGGCGGTGGAGAATGCCGGTTACGGCGCCAGCCCGAAAAACGCCGCCTCCCCTGCCGCCCCCAGCGCCCAGCTGGATGCCCTGGCTGACCACGAGACCCCGCAGCTGCGCCGGAGACTGATCGCCTCTTTGGGCTTTTTGCTGGTGCTGATGTACTTTTCTATGGGGCATATGATGTGGGGCTGGCCTGTGCCCGCCTGGTTTGAGGGCAACCACATCGCCATGGGGCTGGTGCAGCTTTTGCTGTCCGGCGCTGTTATGGTCATCAACCAAAAGTTTTTTATCAACGGCTTTAAGGGGCTGCTCCACGGCGCACCCAACATGGACACTTTGGTCGCCCTTGGTTCCGCCGCCAGCTTTGGATGGAGCACCTACGCCCTGTTCCAGATGACCAGCGCGCAGCTCCACGGCGATATGGCTTTGGTGGAACACTACATGATGGAGTTCTACTTTGAGTCTGCCGCCATGATCCTGACCCTGATCACGGTGGGCAAAATGCTGGAAGCACGCTCCAAGGGCAAGACCACCGATGCACTGAAAAGCCTGATGAAACTGGCCCCCCAGACGGCCACTCTGGTGCGGGATGGCGCCGAAGTGACCGTCCCCATTGCAGAGGTGCGCAAAGGCGATCTCTTTGTTGTGCGCCCCGGCGAAAACATCCCTGTGGACGGCATCGTGCTGGAGGGCGAAAGCGCTGTGAACGAGAGCGCTCTGACCGGCGAAAGCATCCCCGTGGACAAAGCCGCCGGAGACCGGGTCTCGGCAGCCACGGCGAACCAATCCGGCTTTTTGAAGTGCGAGGCCACCCGTGTGGGTGAGGATACCACCCTGGCACAGATCATCCGCATGGTAAGCGATGCCGCTGCCACCAAAGCCCCCATCGCCCAGATCGCAGACAAGGTCTCCGGCGTCTTTGTCCCGGCTGTGATCACCATTGCCGCCGTCACCACCGTGGTTTGGCTGCTGCTGGGCCGGGAGGCCGGGTTTGCCCTGGCCCGCGGCATCTCGGTGCTGGTCATCAGCTGTCCGTGTGCTCTGGGTCTGGCCACGCCGGTGGCGATCATGGTGGGCAACGGGCAGGGTGCAAAAAACGGCATCCTGTTCAAGACCGCTGCCTCGCTGGAAGCTGCAGGCCGCACCCAGATCGTGGCGCTGGATAAGACCGGCACCATCACCCAGGGACAGCCCCGGGTCACCGACCTGCTGCCCGCCGAAGGTGTGACCGAGACCGAGCTGCTGAACCTGGCCGCTGCGCTGGAGCGCAAAAGCGAGCATCCGCTGGCAAAGGCCATCCTGGACTATGCCCAGCAGCAACAGATGAGCCCGCCGGAGGTGGAGAGCTTTACCGCTCTGCCCGGCAACGGCCTGACCGCCAAGCTGGGCGGGACCGAGCTGTTTGGCGGAAGTGCGGCTTTTGCCAAGACAAAAGCGCCGCTGTCCCCTGCTTTGGAGCAGGCAGCACAGCGCCTGGCTGAAGAGGGCAAGACCCCGCTGTTCTTTGGCGGAGCCGGACGGCTGATGGGTCTGGTGGCGGTTGCAGACACCTTAAAGGAGGACAGCCCCCAGGCGATCCGGCAGCTGCGGGAGATGGGCATCCGTGTCGTGATGCTGACCGGCGACAACCAGCGCACAGCCAACGCCATCGGACGTGCCGCCGGGGTGGATGAGGTCATCGCCGGGGTGCTGCCGGACGGCAAAGAGGCCGTGATCCGCCGTTTGCAGGCCGAAGGCAAGGTGGCCATGGTGGGCGACGGCATCAACGATGCTCCGGCGCTGACCCGGGCAGACACCGGCATTGCCATTGGCGCTGGGGCGGATGTGGCGCTGGATGCCGCCGATGTCGTCCTGATGAACTCCCGCCTGTCCGACGTGCCCGCCGCCATCCGGCTGAGCCGGGCCACCCTGCGCAACATCCACGAAAATCTTTTCTGGGCCTTTTTCTACAACGTGATCGGCATCCCGCTGGCAGCCGGCGTCTTTATCCCCTTTGGGCTGACGCTGAACCCCATGTTTGGCGCAGCTGCCATGAGCCTGTCCAGTTTTTGTGTTGTCAGCAATGCGCTGCGGCTGAACTGGGTGGACCCCCACGACCCCAAAAAGGACCACAAATATCTCCCCCGCTCTGCTGAACGTGTCGTTCAGCCCGACGCCACCGAACCACCGGCAGCCCCTGCTCCGGCAGAGACTGCCCCCATTTCCACTTCAAAGGAGGAACCCATTATGAAAAAGACCATGAAGATCGAAGGCATGATGTGCGGCCACTGTGAGGCCCGTGTCAAAAAAGCACTGGAAGCTCTGCCGGAGGTAGAGCTGGCTGAGGTGAGCCACACCGCAGGCACTGCTGTGGTGACTCTGCGCAGCGACCTTGCCGACGAGGCTCTGAAGCAGGCTGTGGAAGCACAGGATTACCCGGTGCTCTCCATCCAGGACGCTGAGTAACAGCTTTTATCTGCAAAATGCCCCGCACCCAATGCCTTGCAAAAGGCGCAGGTGCGGGGCATTTTGCTGCCGGCGTTTACTGGACATAGAATAAGACACGGGTGATATACTCCCGCTCATCTCCGGTAGAAAGGTAATCATTCAGGGCAAATTCGTAGGAATCGGACTGGATGTGAAGGTCGTTTTTTGCGCAGTAGTCCAGGATGCGCTCGTATGCTTTGCCAATGGAAAGATAATCCCCCACATGGTAGGTGCATACGCACCGCCCCGCCGGAAGCTCCCGGATCTCCGGCACGGCGGGGATCTTTTTTTCAATGGGGAGAAATGCATACTCGGCCTCGGTATACCGGCCCGCACAGATACGGTCATAGGGGACCACGGCGCCGCTTTGGAAATAGACCGGGAGCTTCTCCTTAAAAGCACGAACAAAGCACTGTTTTGTAGCCAGGCTGACATCCTCCAGCGTATGCGGCTGCGGTACCGGCTGGAGCAGGATATACTGCCGCTCGATCTGCTCCAGCGTCACCTTTTCCCCCTCGTGCTGTGCACAGAGGCAGGATTCCATCTGGGTGCACCGTTGTTTGACCCGGCTCTTGAGCATCTGCAGCTCCTCGATGCGGCGATTGATGACCACCAGCTGCTTTTGGAGCGCTGCAATGGACCGCTCCATGGTGTAATGTTTCATGTGTTCTTTGATCTCGTCCAGGGAGAAACCGATCTTTTTCAGGATCAGGATGGTGTCCAGATAATCCAGCTGTGCAGGGCTGTAATAACGGTAGCCGTTGCTGGGGTCGGTATAGGCTGGGCAGAACAGCCCGATCTTATCATAGTAGATCAGTGTTTGCCGGGAAATATTTTGATGTTTGGATAGCTCCCCAATGGTGAAGCAGCTGTTCATAAGATCCCCCTTGACATTATAGTTGCTATATAGTTTATGATATAACACAGACCGATATTTTACAAGGAGGAACTTTTCATGAAAGCCCGTATTTCTGCTCTGTGGAGCAGGCTGACCGACGGTATAACGGCCAGGAAGATCTTTTATATTATCCTGGGTGCCATGATCTGCTCGTTTGGCATCCACAACATCCACCAGCGCACCAACATCACCGAGGGGGGCGTGATCGGCATGATGCTGCTCATCGATCACTGGCTGCACCTCTCCCCCGCCTATATCACCCCTGTGCTGGATGCATCCTGCTATCTGCTGGCCTTTAAGATCCTGGGCGGCAATTTTATCAAAATGTCGCTGATCTCCACCTCCTGCATCTCGCTGTTTTATAAACTGTGGGAGCAGTTCCCCCCCATGCTGCCGGACCTGTCCGGACACCCTCTGATCGCTGCGGTCCTTGGCGGTCTGTTTGTGGGCGTGGGCGTCGGCTTGATCGTGCGGCAGGGCGGCTCCAGCGGCGGAGACGATGCCCTGGCGCTGGTGATCTCTCATCTGACCCACTGGCGGCTGTCCCGCTCGTATCTGTTTACCGACCTGACGGTGCTGGCTTTGTCCCTCAGCTATATCCCCGTCCGCCGGATCGTGTTTTCCCTGGTCACGGTGACCATCTCGTCCTACCTGATCGACTGGATCAAGGACTATAAGGCTGCGCCATCCGCTACGCCCCAGACATGACCCGATCCTTCCTGCCTTTTATGCATTGACCGCAAAGATCCCCCGCCGATCCATCGACCGGCGGGGGATCTTTTGTCCGTCTGCTCCTATACAGGCTTTCGGGGGTTTATGAAGTGCGGAGGCTCAGTCCTTTTCTTCCAGACAGCTCGGACGATCCGGACACACCACAAAGCTGACTGCTGCCAACCGCTCAAGCAGTGCGTCCGCATCGTGTTCCAGTTTATACTCCATCTCCTCCCGGTAGAGCGGGAGGACCTGATAGAAATTGACCTCCTCGCCGCCGGGCAGGATGCAGACTTCGCCGCAGGTATCAAGATCCATATCCTGGGGGCCGGTCAGGATCGCAGCGCAGAGTTCTGTATCCTCCGCAAACGGCGACTGTTTTTCCATCGTGTGACCAAAACCCAGCCAGGTATCGTTGGAAATGGGCAGGCGGGCCAACACTTTCAGCAGACCTACCGGCCAATACCACCGCTGCTCCTGCATGGAGTCCTTATCCAGTTTCCAGTCCGGCGGCAGAGCGATGGCCAGCTCTGCCCGCTCCAGCTTGTATTCCGCCAGCTCCTTTGGCACATTCATCCGGTGAGCGCCCATGCCCATGGTTACCAGCGTGTAATAGTTCCGCCGCTCTGAAGGCGGAACCACGCAGATATCCACATGGATATCCGGAGAGTCCAGCTCGTGGAGCACCTGATCAAAGGCGCCGAAGGTGCTTTGAATATGCTGCTCTATTGCAGACATCTCATCCTCCGAATAAACCTCCGGCTCGCTGTTTTTTCTTGAGGACCAGAAGGCATCCGCCTTCGTGCCGTCCGGGTTCAGGAAAATCTGAAAATACTGATCGTCTCCCGGCTGTTGATAGACAAGACCAATGCGGCGGGTCTGGTCCACAAACACACCTGTTAGAATGCCCTCTGGTTCTCCTTCAGGGGTGTGGGTCAGCCATTCACCGCTGTCCAGCCGTTCCTTGAGCTGCCGCAGCCAGTCGGCTCCCATCTTGGAGAGTCCAGCTTCATTCATACGGAAGGAAAGCTCCACAAGATGTTCCTCCACCGGGTATTGGAATTCACAGCAGGGGGAGTTTTTCTCATAGTTATACCGCTCTGGGTGGAACAGTTCATAAAATTCGGCAAGTCCCGCTTCGTCCACCCGAATGCAGGCTATGGCGCATTGTTTATCATCCGCATTCTCGTCCAGTCCCCGCTGGAGCGTTTGGTCAGCATCGGGATTGATCCAATGATATTCCATCTGTTCCAGGGTGGCTCCGGCTTTGATCTCTTTTTTTAAGGTCAGGAACTCATAATCTCCCGGTTCCAGTTTTAATCCTTGCTTGACGGCATCCAGCGCACCGGATTTATCGCCAAAATGCGCCCGCAGCTTGCCCAGATGGAGCCAGATCCAGGGGTAGTCCGGCTCCTCTTTTGCACCCCGCTCCGCATATTCCAGTGCTTCTTCCAACCTGCCGCAATACATCAACGCCACAGAATACCGGTAGTACCAGGTAGCGCAGCCCGTGGCGTTTTTCTCCGAATCCTTCATCCATTCCGCAGCGCGGTAGTAGTGGATGTAATCGTCCAGGTTAAGGCAGGCAAAGGCATACCAGAGGGCAATCTGCAAATCCTGGTGAGCCTGTTTTTCGCTGAATCGTCCTTCTTCTACGCCATTTTGGATAAAATCCTGTAACCAGCCGAGCATTTTTCCAAAGTAACCGGAAACCCCTTCATCAAAAGCCGCCAGGGTCTCGATATCCTCTGCCGAGAGCAGGGATCCGGTCTCCGGATGAATGTCCGGCTCTATTTCCTTCTCCCACAGGCGGACCGTTCCCACATCTCTGCGGAAGGTATGGAATCCCCCCTGGTCTATCTGGGAGTCCTCAAAGAAATCTCTGGCAGCATCCAGCACAGCGGGCAGATCCCAGGCGAGGAAGTCCAGATACCCAAAATACAGGCCAGTGGCCCCGCCCAGGAAGGTCACCGCCTCTGCTCCGGCCTTTTCCAGGATGGCATCCCGCAGATCATCCCGGAATTGCAGGATCTGTTCTGCCCGGTCCTCCCCCGCAAAACCGTCCACCGGATAGCACAGAAACCCGGCGGCAATGCCGTCCCGATGATACTCGTCCACCGTATCTGCACGGGCTGTCAGGTAGTCGTTGATGAGCACCGGCAGCCGGCAGCTCCCGGTATAGACATCCAGCCGCCAATCCGCATCCGGGTCTTGTACCGGTTCCAGTTCATAGGCACGATAGCTGTTTTCCAGGTAGTCGCTGCCATCCCGCCAGAGAGAAAGTCCCATGCTTTGCAGCAGCTCCGGCAGTTCAGAAAGCAGCTTGGCCGGTTCGTCTTTCGGTTGAGCATAAACATCAAACCCAGCAACAAAGGCGATAGCGGAAACTTCTCCGATGGTTTGATCCACCAGCATAGAGAGTGCCCACCAGACCTTGTCTGCATCCTCTTTCAAAAGGGGCGTCAGCTTTTCACAGTAAAGGACCAGACTTACCTGATGATCTTCTGTTTCCTCTGCCCACATCTGCACATCCTCAGCCCGAACTTCGATCTCTCCAGCCCGCAGCTCGAACCCCTCACAGGGCTGGCGACCTACCCAGATATTCCAATGCTCAAGCACCGATTCTGGGGCCTGCCGCTGGAAGTACACCAACGGGAACAGGCGGGAGCGAAGCCCCTCTGGACTGAGGATCAATTCATGCTTTTCGCCATTGAAGCCCAGCTCGAAGGAAGTATCACGCAGGGCCGTTTTAAGCGCATTGCCGCATTTTTTGATCAGCTCATCGCCGCGCTGGTGTGTTTCGTCCGTATCTATGATTTGACGCAGTTCTGCCTCAATCTGAGAAAAGGCTGCCCATGCTTCCTGCGTCCTTTCACGGAAGTTCTTTTCAAAGCGGGGCAGGGACAAACGACGGCGGCAATCGTCTATGTACTCCTGGGTATCGTTATCTCCGGGGCGGGCTTCCAGGGCCTTTTCAAAGTAGCGCAGGGCGGGGCCTTCCTCATCCAGACAGTAATAGGCCAAAGCGATTCGATAATTCCAGCAGTGATCGCCGGCAAAATACTCCTCATGGGGAGCCAGAAGTTCCAGCGCCTTTTCAAAAGGCTCCCGGTCGCCCATCTCTGCAATGGCGATATACGCCTTGGCCAGTTCGCTGTCTAGCTCCGGGGTGCGCTCCCCGGTGGGGATGGCTTCCAGGGTGTCGATTACCTTCTGCGCTTCATCCTGTTCAAACCATTGCTGGCATTGCTCCAATAGCTCCATAACGGTACCTCCTTTTTATTTTGGGAATATACGGGCCTTGCTTTCAGCACTGCTTATTTGGTGGAAAACGTATGCAGGAAAAAGTCGGTGAACGCCTCCAGCTCCTCCTTTTGATAGAGATAGATATACAGGCTCTCGTCCTCCAGCCATTCAAATGTTGCAGTTGTTCTGAGTGGCTTATATTTTTATTATAGGCACGAATATTTGAAAATACAAGACTCTTCTCCATGTTTCATTTGACCTTTTTATCCCTCTATGAAGGAACGACTCATAATATAAAATTCGTCTTGGCTTGGAAGATACTTTTTTTCCATTGGTTCTAATGTGTCATCATAGCGTTCCACTTCCTCTTCGCTGATTGCCATAACAGGGCTAAGAGTGGATTTTCCCACACCGGAAGATCCAATAAATGCAATCGTTTTTCCCTCCGAAATAAAAGACACAAGTTCCTTGTATCCATTTTCTTCTGTTGAAGTCGTAACCAGAATATCCACACCAAAAGCAACTGAAGATACTTCTGAAAGTTTCTGTTCCAAATCATCGCATAGATCCGATTTTGTCAGAACAATGACAGGCATAGCACCGCTGTCCCACCCAATGGAAATATACCGTTCCAACCGTCGCAGGTTAAAATCATTATTCAACGCCATGCACAGAAATACAATATCAATGTTCGCAGCAACTACCTGCTCCTGCTGTGGTTCTCCGGCTGCTTTACGGACAAAAGCACTTTTTCGTGGTAACAGCGATTCGATGATTGCACTGTTGCCGGATTCGTTCCAATTTACCAGTACAAAATCGCCAACAGCAGGGTAGTCTGATAAAATTGTCGTTTGAAATCGGAACTTTCCTGACACCTCCGCCAATTTCTCCCCTTTGTCGGATATAGTCGCCATCTTTCATAGCCTGCCGCGATTGTGCTTTGATTTTTCGTCCAATGTCCAGAGCATAGGCTTCATTGATCATACCCGAACAAGCCGCTCAGCTTGACATGATAGCCACAAAAGACGATGGCTGCAAAAACAGCGACTGACATAGCCATTTTGTAGCCAGTAAAAAAGAGTCCCGAAAAGTGCTGTGTTTCCAACACTTTTCGGGACTCTGAAACCTATTATTTTGGATTATTCCCACTCGCCGAGTTAAATCCATTTCTAAACTTTTTTGTATAGAGGATTTGATTCGTCGTGGTTTTATTTGATACAGATTATCCTAAGGTCTATTCGGACTTTTGCTATCAAAAATCTATCTGGGCCGTCCTATCATGGGTTTTGCTTGAGATGGGCGATTGGGTGGCTTATAAGTATTATACCATCGTTACACTGTAAATGCTGCATTTTACTCTAGCAATTTTTTTATCTCTTCCTCATACGGCTTACCTTCTATTTTTAAAGCTATGTATTGCTTGGCGAATGACGCATAGGGTGTTTTATCATCTACCAAGCAGGAAATTCCTTCTATCGCATCAAGCATTCGATCACTTCCATTTTCATATGCAAGATCAAATGCCATAAGAGCAGTTCTACATTGTAATCGAACTTGTTTCCTTGCAGCATTAAAGAGATCCCAGTTATATACTGCTCGGCTTACATTCACTCGCGTCCGCTCCCATGTATCTGAGGACAGCGCAATAATAGCACCGTTTTCATCGAAACCTATTAGTTTTGTGTCATTATACTCACATGGATCAATGAGCAAATAGCCCGTCTCATTTTCAGCAAATGGTTCTGAAGGAGACACATCTTGCTTCAATGGAAAAACATCTTTTTTCCCACCTTCACCAGATGGTCGATTACAGACTTCGCAACTCAGGCGATAATTCAAATAGTCATATGCGAGCCACCAGTATCCATCAGATAAGATACACTCTCCGTTCGCTTTAGTTGACTTATTCTTCGGCCTAAAATGATCTACATCCCCATATGATCCAGTTAGAGCACACTCGGAATACCAACAAATATGACCATAATATTTAATCAATATTTCTTTGAAATCTCTCCAAATTGCATGATCCTTCAAATACTTGCATCTTGCCGTGTGATTGGCAGCCTGTCTCATATCTTCTGTTGCCCGATGCGCTTTTTCAAGCCATCGCCTTACTTGTGGATCAGTGGTATCAATTTCCGATAAATCTATATATCTCATTTCTCCATCAAGCCTTTAATAATTTCGTGCGTTTTTCTGTTTCTCTCCTGAATTTGTTCCTGAGTTAGTTCCGAAATGGGGTTTTCTTGCTGCAGTTTGTGCATTGCCACAACAAATTCATCATAAAGGTCATCTGTCGGTATATTTCTTGAAAAAGTAAGATCTTCAATCTCCTCTGTAAGCGAGTGCAGCTTTTCCTGTTCTTTAGGGCTAATAGTTCCTTCCTGCCTCTTTACGAGAAGATCTCTTTTTTCTTCCAGTTTGGATTTAGTTTCCGCATCCAGGGTACTATTCAGTCCGTAATACTCACTTTGTAAGATTCCATCAATACCCATACCAGCTGTATCTTCTTCTGGTTCAACCGCTCGGGTAAAATACCAATTGTTGTTACGAACAATGTCACTGTTATACATAAAGATACGAATAAATTCTTTTCCTACACCGTTGATAACCAATGGATCATGCGTTGCAATAATGGCTTGTGTGTTGATTGCTTCCTGCAGTGATTGATCAATCGTCTGTTTGAGGTCATATTTCCATTTAGGATTCATATGCGCATCTGGCTCATCCATAAGGACGAGAGTATCTTCACTTTTACAAACGCCAAGCATACCGAGTATCTTAATTAGTTGCCGCTGCCCTTCGCTTAGGTCAGAACACCTAACTCGACTTTCTCCAAAGGACACATACACCTCTATGTCCGCATCAAAAAGAGTTAGGAGCTTTTCTAATAGTTCGTAAATTGATATCTGATCTGCATATGCGTCATAAATGCCATTGATTTCAAAATAAAACTTCTCGCCATCATCATACAAATAACCTTTTTGAAACAGCTCAGTAAAGCTGTCATCAATAAACGAGATGATTTCTAAGATGCCGTCTTTTCCAACTTCTGAAACATCTTCTCGGAGACGACCTGGAAGCTTGCCCAAGTCCAGGGAAATCGAGACACTTTCTACGCGCTCTATATGACACTGGGAATGCAAATACCGCTTTTCAAAAGAGTCTTCGCCGGCAAGGATGGAGGCTAAATATATAGGTGTCAGTTCTTCTCTGAAGAAATTGTATTTGCGCTTTGGAAATTGCGATGTGAACTCATGGTTTAGCAAATACACTGTATTCCAATATTGTGTAATCGAATCTCTGCAAGCTTTGATATATTGTGAGTTGACAAGCTTAAAACTCCCATTCACTTTATTGTTTGCTCCAGAGTAGAAATACATAATTCTCTCAGGAAAAATAGATGTGTTGTTATTCTTCAGATAGGAGCGAATCGTGGACATAGTCCCAACACATAAGTTTTTGTGATCAACATCTATTTTGTATCTTTTATCAGAGTGGTATATCTGAATGATGCTCCCGGCAAACAAGTACTCAAGCTCGTAACTATAATCAATCTGTTTCTCAACAGCCAGAGAATCAAAGGACATAAAAATGTCCAGAAGTGTTTCCAGCATAGTGCTTTTACCAGTGCCATTTTCACCAATTAGAATGGTCGAACTACCACCGTCAACGGTATGAAACTTCACCGAAAAATCCACAAGGCACTTGTGATCATCAATTACCAGCCTGCGTATTTGCATAATTTCACCTCACCAACTTATAGTTGCCATTAGGCAGCTTTTTTATGATTCCCCGTTGCTCCAGATTTCGGATACTTTCAAGGACTTCAAATTTTTTGGAGCTGACTTCCATCAATGTGTTGATTGGCAAACTCCGAGAATCCGAATAATAGTATAATTTCATGATTTTTCGTTCCAGTTCGCACTTCAGCTGTTTTTCAACTTCCCTTGGAATCGAAACAGCCTTGGCTCTGGCCTCAGGCGGTGGCTCTACTGCAAGGACTCTTTTTACCAGCTCCACCGCACTCTCCTCGCTGGGGTCGTTGGTGCCCAGCTCCCCACGGAAGGCGCGGGCGAGGATGGCTTTTTTGATAAGGTCGATCTGCTCTAGCACCCCTTCGGCGGCTTCTTTGGCCTGCTGCTCATTGGCAAGGAGGTCGTCAAGGAGGCGGACGATTTCCGCTTGCTCTTGTGTTTCTGGCAGAATAAGAGGAGTCTCTGAAACTACCTTTTGATTAATCTTAGGCATATTCCCAGCTGTTCCCGTGGCATTTGAACGGAAATAATTAAGGATTTCGTCAGTTTTCAAATAGTAGTCAATGTAATGTTTATTGTTAGGTTCCTTGACAGTCAATTTCATCATCAAATCGGGATATATAAACTCATGCTCTGCACCTGTATAGATTGCGCTCATTCCTACTTTTTCCAATGAGTTTGCTCGCTGAATCAATATATCGCCAGGTGTTAACCACAAATGCGAATTTTCTGGGATTTCCTCATCAATATATTTGAAAAATTCAGGCTTAAATACGCCAGTTGTCGTTGCCGAAAGAGTCATACTTTTACACGCGGTCACATAGTCAACTGGTTTAGGGGAATAACCATTCCTCGGCTTCTCAACAAGAATATCAATTAGTTTACAGGAACTCCAAGTCTCCATCCCCACGCCGTGCTCTTTCCTCCACTGGGCGGTGAGTTCACCGGTGAAGGCTTTATGGAGGATGGCGGCTTTACGGGTTTCAAAGCTATCCAGTGCATCCTGTGCCTTCTGTTTGGCCTCATCCAGCTTGGCAAACAGGCTTTCAATGCGGTCAACAATGCGTTGTTGCTCTGCAAAGGGCGGAAGTGGAATGGGCGTTGCTTCAAAAACGCCTTTGGTCACATGCTGTAGTCCAGCTCCACCGTGTGCAACCGATATTAACATATCCAATTGCTGGTTAATAGCATACTTGAAATAGATTTTGTTGATATATTTTTCATCAAAATCCACTCTAAAAATATGTTGATTCAAGACCGCTTCTTTTCCCCACCAGATATGAGCACCAAAAGATGTTCCAGGAGTGCCAGACCACGCAAATAACAGTTCACCTCCGCAAAGCCTAAATTTATCTTCTACAGCACCTGAATATAGATTATATTGGGCTTCCGGATTATTCAAATTTTGAATTCTCACAATAGGTATTCCTGTTTTGGTCCAGTCTGTTGGCTTAAAGGCTTTACCATTAGACAAAGAACAAAGCTTTGCAATCCGCGTCCAGCACCAATTCTCTGGTACCTTGTATGGCTGCTCCCAATCTGGCACCAATGCTACCTGCAAGCGCTCCTTCGGTGACAGGATTTCTTTTTTCTTCGCCATCAGTCCTGCCCCCCCAACGCCCGCAGCTCCTTCACCACGCTCATCAACAGGTCCACGGCCTCCTCCAGATTGGCGGCGGCCTCCTCGGCACTCTCCGCCGGGTCGGGCAGGTCATTGTAGTCCAGCACCGAGTCATCCCGGATAAGACCCAGATCCAGGCTGTTGCCCTTTTCCGCGATCTGCTCTCGGGTAAAGACGCTCCACCGCTCATCCTGCACGGCATGGCGGTCCTCAGCCTCGTAAGCCTTCTCAAAGTCCGCGAAATGCTCGGGTTTCAGCGGAGTGGTCTTGCCAAAGCTGGGCATATTGGTGCGCAGGTCATAGAACCAAACCTCCTTTGTATTGCCCTTGTCACTCTTGCACCGGGTGAAAAACAGCACATTGGTCTTGACGCCCTGGGCGTAGAAAATGCCGGTGGGCAAGCGGAGGATGGTATGCAAAACACACTTGTCCATCAGGTCGCAGCGAATCTTCTCGCCGTCGCCGTCGGCAAACAGCACATTGTCAGGCAGCACCACGGCGGCCCGCCCATTGCGTTTTTTGTCTGTTGTCAGGCTGCGGTAGATGTGCTGGAGGAAGTTCAGCTGCTTGTTGCTAGTGGGGAAAGTGAAGTCATCTCGGGTGGCACGCTCGCCGCCCTTCTTGGTGCCGAAAGGTGGATTGGTGAGCACCAGGTCAAAATCATGGAGGGCCTTGCCCTGGTTGGACAGGGTATCGGCTAACAAAATTTGGCCGTCGATGTCGTGGAGCATGGCATTCATCAGAGCCAGACGGTGTGTGTCGTGAACCAACTCGCAGCCAGTGAAGGCCTCTTCCCGCTCGAACTTGGCCTGATCGGCGTCCAGATCGTAAAAATCATCGGTATGCTCTTTGACATACTGATGGGCGGCAATCATAAAGCCGAAAGTGCCGCAGGCGGGGTCGTTGCACCGCTCGCCGGGCTGGGGCTTCATTAACCGGGTCATCACATCAATGAGGACGCGAGGGGTAAAGTACTGGCCCGCGCCGGACTTTTTCTCGTTGGCGTTCTTCTCCAACAGCCCTTCATACAGGTTGCCCAACCCCTCTTCCCGGGCGGAGTACCAGTCCAGGCCGTCAATGGTGGTGATGATCTTTTCCAGGTTCTTGGGCTCGTCGATGTTGGTGGCGGAGCCCTGATAGATCTCCCGCACCCGGCCGGTACAGTTTTCACCCAGGTGGGCCAGCAGCTCTTTATAGAATTTCTTCAGCTCGATGCCGCTTTTGGCAGTAAGCTGGTCCCAGCGGTAGGCAGCGGGAATCTGGATTTCTGCACCGGTCTCCTTTGCCATCTTTAAAAACAGAATATAGGTCAGCTCGGTGACATACTGGTGATAGGTAATGCCATCATCCCGCAGCACATTGCAGAGGTTCCAGAGCTTGGATACGATTTCCTGTGTGGTCATGTGCGGTTCCCTCCGTTATCGATAGCGGCCTGACGCAATACTTCGGCAAGACAACAGTTCATAGCTGTCTGCTGGTAATCGGCATCCACTTTTCGGGCCGCCTCGCAAAGATCAGAAATCGCCTTGACCATGTCACGGATATTTTTCTGCTGCTCCAGGTTTCTTTGCGCTTCCATCTGTTGTGCCTGGAACTGGCTTAAATACTGTGGGTTAAAAATCCCATAAGGATAGGTGTTATAGTTCATGCACTTCTTCCTCCATCATCGTACAGATATTCGTTGAGTTCCAGCACGATGCTTTCTAACTTGTTCTGGAAGATCCGGTCGATCTTCTTGAATCCGCCCTCACTTCTGAAACGGGTATCTTCATCAAACACGCCTACATTGAGGACAGATTCCTCCATGAGGTATTTTTCCATACGGCCAATCCACTTTTGCTCAATGGCAGTGAATTTATGGGCTTTTTTTAGTTTGTCCACTGCCCGGCGGATGCGGGCCTCGTGGCTGATGAGGGTGGAGCCAATGGCATACCGGCGAATCAGACTGATGATGTCTGCCGCCATCTCCTCGTTGGTCATTTCCGAAATGGCGGTGTTGAGCTGCTGGGTTGTGAAACCCTCCCGATCCAGCGTCAGGCGCAGATCTTTGAGGCTCGCCCGGGTCAGTTCCTTTGGCCGGGTGCAGACGATGTTCAGAGCCGCAATTTCATTGATATGGGTCTTTACATAGTCAGCGAAGGCATCCAGGTAGTCCTCCGGGCGACTGCCGGTACCATAGCCACGGGTGTGGCTGACCAATTCATCCGGTGCGTCAGAGATAACCACCGGGCGGCCGCCGTTGGCCCGGGTCTCTCCAAGCAGTTCAAAGAGGTCACGATGGGCCAAAATGCGGTTACGGGCCTGCTGCGGCGGCTCCTGTTCTAACTGCTGGATAAACTGGGTGGGGTCCATGCCGCCGGTCATGCTGACAAAATGCTCCATGGTCTTTCCGTCCAGCTTCCGCTTTTTTCGCTGGAGTTTGGCGATGATCTGGTCCACCTGGTACGCGATCTGCTTTTCGTCCTCCAGCACCTCGAGACCATCCAACAGTTGCCCAAAGGAGGCAGATGGGTTGGCTACCACCGGTTTCATGGTATTGACTGCATCCAACGATTCATAGACACCAACCGGATCATAAATCTCGAAGTGAGTCTTATGGATCTTGGGGCACAGACGGGTGGCACGGCCCAACATTTGTTCAAACAGAATGCGGGATTTCACCCGGCGCAGAAACACTAAATTGGTAATTTCCGGCACATCGATACCGGTAGTCAGCAGGTCCACGGTGACGGCAATACTGGGATAGCGCTCATTCTTGAACCGCTTGATAGCTTCCTGTACTTTTTTGGGGTTGCCGCCGCCCACGCTGCCGGTGATCTTCATAATGGCGTCGTTGTCCACGCCGTATTCCGAGTAGATATTCTTGAGGATGTCCACGATCATGTCGGCATGTTGGTCATCCACGGCATAGATAAGGGTTTTGCCCTGTTCCTCCGGATTTTCCGGGTCGATGCCTTTGGCGATCTCGGCCAAAACCACCTCGTTAAATGGGCGAGTGATGACTTTCTTATTAAACTGCTCCACATCGAAGTTGAGCTCATCATTCAACAACTCGCTGTTGGTGATCTCCCCGGTCACCGGATCGTAGACAGTGACGGTATCGCCAGATTGATAGTGGATGCCCTCATCCCGCAGTTTGGTATGGAGGTCGTGAGGGGCGTCGTGGTCCACCAGATAGCCCTCGATAACCGCTTCACGGTAGGTGTACTTGAAAACCGGTTGGCCGAAAATCTCGGTGGTCTGGAGGGCAGGAGTAGCGGTCAGAGCAATTTTCACCGCATCGAAATACTCAATCACGCTGCGATATTTGCTCTGGTAGTCTCGCTGGTCTCGGTAAAGAAGTTCAGTATCCCCCATCTCCTTATCCAAAAGGTAGCCCCGGTGGGCCTCGTCTATGATAATCAGGTCATAGTCGTTGACCGCGGGCATGGTTTCTCTATCATTGTAGAGAATACGCTTTACCATTCCCTGTACGGTGGCAACCTGGATACGAGTCTCCCTCTCAATTTCTTTGTCTTCCAGTCCCTTAATGTTATAGATATCCGCCAGGGGCATCAAATCCTCCAGCTTGACCTCTTTGAATACATCCAATGCCTGCTCTCCCAGAGCGGTGCGGTCCACCAGGAACAGGATTCGTTTGAAACGGCCTGTTTTCAAGAAACGGTAAATCATGCCCAGCACCGTCCGGGTCTTGCCGGTACCGGTTGCCATGGCTAGCAAAGCCGTATTTTTCCCATCCATGATGGTCTGCTCCGCTGCCTGAATAGCCCGCAGCTGATAATCACGGAGGTTTAGTCCATCTTTGTCCCGGAGCAAATCAAAAGGCATTTGTTCCAGCGCACGGTTGCCGGCGTCGATGTCCTTCCCCAACAGGTCCAGAAGGTTTTCAGGGCTCATCCACCCCCGCAGCGCCTTTGGAACACTGGAAGACCGACGGAGATCCAGAAACCAAATACCGGACTTTGTTTTATACTGCTCCAAATATGGTCTGCCATTAGTCGCAAAGGTAAACGGCACTTTATAGCTGCCCCAAGTTCCAACTTGGTACCGAGCATCCTCAACACGAATATTACGGGGATAGTCTTTCCCCTGATAGTCGATCACGGAGGGAATGTCCTTGTGTTCCGCTTTTGCCTCAATGATACCGACAAATTGCAGACCAATAAAAAGGGCATAATCAGCGCGGCCGTGATTTCCCACAGTTGAGTCAGTGGGCCACTCAGCTATGGCAAGATTCCGACCTTTGGCTGGGCGAGTGCCATTAGAGAAACGCAGATTCTCAGTATCAGCCTCCCAGCCCACTTGACGGAGTTGCTGGTCAATAATGTAGCGCGTTTCTGCTTCTGTCTTTTGCCGCTGGCTGGCTGCCCTGGCTGCCTGCTGGCGGCGTTTTTCTTTTGTGACAGAACCCGAAGCGGCAGCCTTTTCTTCCGCTTCTTTGACCAGACTTTCTTCCTGTGCATCGTCAGTATCTGCAATATCTTGCTTCTGCGAGGCAGTCGGCATCACAAAAGGAACAGTTTGATAGTTCCAGTCACCGTAGGTCTGCATGAACCATTCGCATAAGCTGTGCGCCATTTGAAGCAGCACTTTTCCCTCTTCAATGGAGGAGTAGTTCTCATGTGCCGCCTTATTGCGCACCTTGCGCAGCGCATGAAGAATATCCACAAGATCCTGCGTAAGGAGGCCCTCTCGGAATAGTACGCCGATCCGATTGACCGCCGTATTTTCGGAAGGAGGCATGATCCGATCATAAGTAAACATCAAGTTCACAACTGTTTCGCCGATCATCCCTAACTTCATCAAGCAGGAGTTTGAATCCGAATAAAGATATGCTTCTGCTTTTTTCCCGAACTGGGATAGCACCGGAAACTCTTTATCAAGAAATTCAAAATTACTTTTCATCACGGCTCACCACCCTTGCAAGTTCTGCACATTTTCATGTCATAAGTAAGATTGTCAGTAGATGCACTCGTCGTTTTGTTAAATGCCAGTTTTATTCCTCTGGCGGAACGGGGATGTACACCATTTTCAGAGGAATCATTTTACGGTATTTAATACTGAGCTGGTCGTAATATTTCAAGACCAGATCCACAAGTTCTGTGCCGTTAATGCCGCGAATAATCGGGGTGTTATCCAGGTATCTCTGCGCATTTTTGGTATAGTTGGACAGTGTCACGAACAAGCCGTAATCTCCTTCGCGCATAGCGCCTTTCAGAGACTGGATGGTCGCCTCTTTGATGTCTCCGTCCTGGCTTTTGACCTGGACAACAATGCGGGGCGGAAGCTCGTCTTTATAGGCGGTAATGTCGATGCCGCTATCCCCACCATGCGGAGATAGGATCGTGCGGTAGCCCATGGCCTGCAAAAGATTTGCGACAAACGGCTCCAGATCATAGCCTTTCAGATTTTTGCTCAGCTCTTTTAAAATAAAATCTCGGGTAGCCTCGATAATTTCATCCGCCGTTTGTGCCACTGTCTCATCGGTATCCGGCTCCATGATATTACCTTTGAAGTCTTTATCTAGCGCCTTCAAATACTCATCCGCGTAGTTCTTCACTAAGAAAAAAGTCAATGCCGATCCTACTTCATGCAGAGCCCCTTGCGAAAAAGCCGTACGAGGCAGATGTTTGAGCCACTTTACTTTCCGACGATTGTGATACTGTGCTGCTGTACTATCATAAAAATAGGCGCTCTCAACGATCCCGATATTGATTTTACGGTCGAACTTAGATGGGAACACGATATAATCGCCTTCTCGCACTTCATGAACGAACCGGTACAGCATTCCAGCACTTGTGGGAATTGAACCTTTTTTAGCATCCGGATAGGTTGCAATATATTTTTCTTTGTAGGCATCACGAGATGCACTTATGACCGACAAGTCGCCCATCTCTTCCCAGCCGATTGCAATTAGATTCTGATTCAAAAAAAGGGGATCGTCCATCGTATGGATTCCCCAAATTGTTTTGTTTGCTGCTGCCATCACAGCCACACTCCTGTCCGATCTTTCGCAACTTCTCAGCCAGCGAGAATCTTGTCTCCCGAAAGTCATCCTTAAATATTAAGCCACTTTGTCAAAATTCTTGCCTATTTTTCTTCCGGAACAAACTCCAGAATATCGTCCACACCACATTCCATCACGCGGCAAATCTTCTCGATGCTTTCGATAGAAACATACTCGTTGCGCTTTAGGCGGGTGATAATATTGGCACTAAAACCGGCCTTCTCTTTTAGCTGTGCATTGCTTATCTTTTTATCAATCATCAGATGGAATAAGCGGTCATAACAAATCGCCATTTTAGTTCCTCCAAAGCAAGAAATGCTTGGATTTATTTTATCACATTTTCGTGAAAAACTCAACTTGATATCTAATTATCAGGCTTTATCCGTGTTATGGAAAGGCAGAGATTTCGCTGCCTTTTCCGAGCATATTCAACCAGTTCCTGCGCATTGCTGGCAGGGTGCCAGGTATAAGCAATCAGATAATCTACATGATCCACAACATAGCGGTTTGCTCTTATAATTGCAGCCTTGCTCGAAACACTTTCCATCCCTGGCGGATAGAATGTTCCATCAAATCCATCTGGTGTTGGGTTGGGCCGCTCTGCCGGATGGTATGGCAACAGCAAAGTAAGTCTCACCTCTGGGTAGAAACGCTTTGTTTCTTTGACTGCTGATGCTACAAGGCGGTCAAATCCGACGTAGTGACCGACAATAAATTCTGTAACGCCATATTCAACAATGTGCTGCTCAACAGCCGCATACAATACTGAACAAATTTCTTCCGATGCCTCTCTGTGTCCGATGAAAAACTAGCTTTTCGTATCCATCTTATAGCCTCCAACCCTATCAGAAAATTCAGATAAATGAGGGCAAAACAAAAAAGGTCTAACTGATCAACAAAAATCAGTTAGACCTTTTACTTATGAATAAAAAGATGAGGATTTTTAGGCTACTCGCAAGCCACCCGATTTTTCTTTTCAAACTCAATAAATCGGGATTTGACGAGTGCTATCAATCTGCTATCAAACGGGGAATTTGAAAATCAAAAACCCAGCGTTTATACGGGTTTGCGGGCCCTCATATCCACTTTTTGCTTATTCCCACTCGCTCCTGTTAGATGTTTTCTAAACAGATTTGCTTATGGTATTTCGCTCAGAGTATTGGTATTCTTTCCATTATTCAGATAGTAGAGGCTATCTGATTTTTTGTTGCCATGATGTTGCCAAGGTAAATATAGTACTCAGGTGGATATTTCCTCGATTTCAATTAAACTCAGGAAAGTTCATTCGAGAGAACAACCTTCCCATGAATATTTGAGCATGGTATCCACCGTCTTTACCCACACCTTCAATCAAAGTATAGTTCTTTTTAAGAATATCGAAAATATCAGTCATCTCAAAGCAATCATGCTTAGGAAAGTTTAACAGGTTAAAGATGAATTTGTCATCCGACAGCTCATAAACAACGCCTTCATTAAATTCTGTCTTTCCTGTTCCAATATCAGCCAGCCCCATAAGATCAGAGCTTAAATCTCGTTTAACAAAATAGAGATGCCATTTTCCGTTGTAACCTGTTGCATCTGCATTTCTAACAAAATCCAAGAAATCAAACTCTTCACTTTGAGTCTCTGGTAGCGACAGAAACTTCGCATAAATAGCTTTAATAATCTGGTATTTTGTACGCTGTTGAAATCCTTTTATCACCTTGGGATCTCCATTAGCATTAAAGAATCTCAAATAAGCTTCATCATACTTTCCTAAGAACGTATTGCATTCTCTGCATAATGTTCTGGCTGTCCTACCTTTCGGATATTTATCTCTCGCTAATCGTTTATCAAAGATTTCACCGGTTATGTCCTCGGATTTTTCACCATTGTTCAGCCTTTTGATAATTTCTGAACGAAGTTCATTGGACTGGAAAGCATCAAATAGCTTAACAATATCTAATTCTACAATATCGTTATTTCCGGTGTTCCGTGCAGGATAGTGTTCTTCGCTCATATCACTATCATTGAACATCTTGCCGCACAGCTTGCACCTACAAGTTTTAGCCGCTGAATCCACCATGGAACACCTTCTTTATTAATTATCTAACTTACTTGGACTCAAACTCAATTCGGAGACTCTAATCAGTTTTATTCTCTCGCACAATGTTATTGCAGTAAGTTATAATTTCTGAAAGTGTAGAATTTCGCTTGCTTTCATCAAAGTGTACCCAAAATGCACTCAGACTTCATGGTTTAAAATTTGAACTATGAACTCCACAAAATCACAAGCCGTTTCATACCTGTTGTAAATCTCTTCAAATGTTGAGTTAACTTGTGCTTCAATGTAATTTTGATGCACAAGACAATTTCGCTCTTTACCAAGTGTTATAAATTCACGCTCTGCGTTTTCTAACCCTTTTTCCTTTATTTGATCTTTGGCGTTTTTCTTGAAATCTTCACCAAATAACCCAAGGAATTGATTGGCGTTATTCCCCTTCCAATCAAAGAAAGTATGGTATTGCCTATTTATCGCCTTATTGTCAACAAAGGCAACAAGGGACTTGTTGCCTTTGGATGCATTGACAGAAAATGCATGCACAGCATTAGAAATCTGCGCTTCAAAATAACTTGCTGCAGACAGTAACAGTGATTTTCTATATGTGTCATTGATATACATTTCAAATGAAACTTGATTATGCTCACGGCAAAAGTCAATCAGTTCACAATATTCATCATGCAATGCTTTAATTTTTGGACTGTACATGGTGCAACCTCTCTTTATGCATTACACAATCTCAAAGCAGATACTCACGGACTTTATTGAGCCTTGTTTGAACTGCGGTTGTATGAGAGGTACTGTGAGTGATAGCTTCTCTAAAATCGGAGTCAGCCTTAAGTGCATTCACCTTATCTGGATCGATAGCAGTGGTGACCAAACTCCTATCTTTATAATTCTGTCCTGCTATTACAGCAAAAATAGAGTCGAACAAAGAGGCATTAAGCTCATGGCTTTTATTTGTACTAAAAGTTTCTCTGGGAACATCTTTACATGCCTGCATAAAGGATTCAAATAGTTTGTAAAAATAAAGATTTTCTTCATCAGTAAACTTCATTGCTTTTTGGGCAAAAACATTGATGAATGCGTTCATAGATCCTTTGTAACCATCCCCATTACAAAGCAATGCAAAAGATCGCAGAATAATTTCAACATCTTTAAATTTTCCGTCTTCTTCCTTCCCATACATATTTCGCCAAATCTGGTTCTCGTTGAGTTTATTTAGCATACGGAAGAAGTCAGAATAATACAAGCAAGCTCTAATTTCTTGATTGCTGAGGTTAACTCCACCAGTATTTAGTCGGCTAAAAATTTCAAAGACAGAACTATCATCTTCTTTCGGCTCATTTTGCCGAATAGCCATACATCTAATCGTCATAAATTCGAAATTAGACTTATAAATACCTAAAGTAGTGTATTTCAATCCTTGAAGTGGATGTGTTCCACCGTCTTCTGGCTTTGCAAACTGTAACTTGAAATCCTGGAAATAATCATCATTATTCAAAATATCTTCTGGAATGCAGTTGTTATCGTCAAAAATCTTCCGAATTTCAGCTCTCTTTTCAGAAATCGGGAATCTCTGCTTAATAAAATAATAAATAGAAAGCAGTCTCTGTTGTCCATCAATTACCAAAAACTGATTTCTGGCCTTCTGATACAGAAAAATCTGCGGAATAGGGAGTCCCAAAATTAACGATTCGATAAATCTTGAAGCTCGTTTCTTGTCCCAGATATAATTTCGCTGGAAAACAGGCATTTCGATAGCACCAGAATCAATCAAATTGTAGATAGTTGTAATATTAAAGTCGTTGGGTATTACACTGATATCATATTGCATAACAGCCGCCCCACTTGGTTTATTGAGTTTAAGTTCGCTGCTCATGATGTCCTCCTTGATATGTTATCCTGTTTATGTATCATCCATACCTGGAAAATTTCATTGTTATACAGTCAAATCCAGCGGTAAATCAGAAATGTCTTTTAGCCGCTTACCCTGAACAAGCGTTTCCAAAGTTTCAACTGCATCCTCGGAACCGACTTCTTTGATAGCGCGCATCAACTCATAAAGAGCAAAGTGGTATACACAATCGATATCGCCTGTTCCTAATGCAAGTGATGCCAGACGGTTCGGCATGGGTTCCGCCGTAACTACAACGATATGAGGCAGGTGCCCCTTCCTGTTCCGAATCAAATTCAGCGCCTCAGTCCGGCTATTCTGGGCCCGATCACTTCTCATTGTAAATTTAGCTGATACACTTGCGTGCAGTATAGGTTTACCGCCGTTGGCTTTCCGAATATCTGCCATTTTACTTACATCTGTATCAACGATACGCTGAACAGCGTTGATTTCATCATCTTCATATAGATCACGATAAACTACTACATCCGGCGCCACTAAGTAATCGTTTCCCAGAGCCGCTGCCAGCTGAGCGTTCTGTGTAGTAAGCGCATTTAAGTATGCAAGATGCTCATACTGAGCAAAATCACTTGTCTTCAGTTTATTGTTATTTCCAAGCTGAAGAATTGTCCAGGGCCCTGGCCGTAAATTCTGAAGCTGCGGAAAAGTTTCACGCAAAAAATCCATTGTAAGGATTTCAAATTGTTTGCCAAGTGTTTGCCCTGAAATCTTATCTACTGTATTTACAGTATAATGATGTTCATTAACTAAAATATCAATAATTTTCCTGGAGATTGCTTTTGAACCCCGACTGCTGGTATCTGCATTCGATGCTACACCAGCCGAAGTCAATGTAAGGGTGTTCGTCTCAAATAACCGCTCGTGAAAGTGAAATCTCGCATTCGTTATTAATGCATCCATTTTCAAGACACTCCTTTATCTCTTCACCAACCGCTTGCGCTACCGGAGGAGGAAATGCATTACCAATCATCCGGCACGCCACAGTTTTTCTTTTTCCGAATGTCCATGTGTCCGGGAATCCTTGAATTCGTGCCATCATGCGGCTTGTAAGCCGGGGCATCCCCTCAAAATCTGGTGCTGGCGCTTCATTCGCAATCCCTTTCCCATCAACACCAAGTTCCGCCCAAGCATTGCGTGCTCTTGTCGGACCCAAATCTGGTCCACCGTGCTTTTTAGAGCCACCTACCAATGTAGGAGCAATTTTATTAGCCTTAGCCGCCCAGTCTTTTGCACCCGGCCAACCATTTTCAGCCATTAAATCATACAATGTTTTTCCCACGGTAGGAGCACTGCTAGGATCTTCATCTGGGTAGGAAAATACTCCTACCTGATCGTTGCGTATACCGACAATAACTACTCTCGGGCGAAGTTGTGGAACACCAAAATTCGATGCGTTCATCAACTTAATTTGAGTCTTATATCCCAATTCCTGAATAGAGTCTAAGATATGTGTGCGGTACTCATTAAAGCTTGAATCTAAGAAGCCTCTAACATTTTCTAACATAACTGCACGGGGTTGAATTTCCTTGATAAGACGGATTGCTTCCGGGAACAGGTCGCGCTCATCATCTTTTCCTAACTGCTTACCTGCTACCGAAAAAGGGGGACACGGCACTCCACCTGCAAACAGATCTACACCCCTATAAGGGCGTCCATCAAAATCGTGCACATCCGCACATATAACATTCCACTCAGGCCGGTTATCTTTTAAGACTTTACAATAATCAGCTTCATATTCTACTAATGCTACATGAACAAAGCCAGCCATAGCAAGGCCAAGAGCCTGCCCTCCAGCTCCTGCACATATTTCAACACAAGTCAAAGGACGCTGCATATAATTTCTCCTCACTGTTCTTTTGCAAATTGCCTGCACAGCCATCACTCATCTATAAACTCTACAATCTCACCTATATTACATGATAAGGTTTGACAAATCCGATGTAGACTTTCCATAGAGACATATTCATTCTTTCCCATTTTGGCTAGTACATTGAAACTGATTCCTGCAGCGTCTTTTAGCTCTGTTCGCTTCATTTTTTTATCAATCAGCAGCTTCCATAGCTTGTCGTAACTGACTGGCATAATCAACTCCCCATTCATTGTCGAATTGATTTTTATTATACCATATCACGCACATGATAGCAAGATAATCTCACGAAAAGGTGAGTATACAGGATTCAACTAAGACCCCCCATCTTTCAAAACATCATTAAACGCAGCACCGATTTTATACCTATCAATCCAACAAGGTTTTCTCTGTCACGGCCTTCAGGTATAGTCCCGGCTTACCGTTCAAAATCAGTTCGGCATAGGCCAACGGATCGTTATAGATCAGCCAGTCCAATTCTGACCGCTGTTGCATGCTGTTTGCCACCTCGTTCTCTACGGCGGTGCAGTCAATGGAGAACAGCATCCCATCCTCCAGAGACAGCTCCACGCAGGCGGTGTCCATGTTAAACTCACAGGACAAAATCTTTCTCATACTCGTTACCTCCCAATTCTTAAATTTCAGTTGATTTTTCGCAGCGGTACAAGGGCCGTTTCGGCTGTTTTGGAATGAGGCAAACCTGCTAACGAGTGTCAATAGCCTGAACAAATAAATCATCAAAAATTTATTGCCGGGTGCAGTTGAGCATCCGGCAACTTTAATAAGCCGACAGCACAGCTTGTCAGCTGAAAGTCATCGCAATGGTTCATCAGAAACCATCAACAGGCATCAGGAGATGGCTGGGAACGCAGAAATTCAGTAACACGAGCGTAATAGACTCGCAGGAACTTGGCACTTCCTGCGACGGTATAAACGTAATAATGCTTTCCTTCGGAACGCTTTTTGTCCATAAAGCAGTAAACAGCATTTTCTGGGTTTGAGCGTGTTAAAATAATATTCGATACAATAAAAATGGTTCGCCTCAGATGCGGTGAACCTCGTTTAGAAACATGGCGTGACTTGGATTCAAATGCACCAGACTGGAACGGTGGTGCATCAATACCAGCAAAGGCTACCAACGCTTTCTTGTTTTTGAACCGCCGAACATCACCAATTTCGGCCATAAGAGCAGGCCCGGTAATGGGCCCGGCTCCTTCCATCTGCATCACAACCTCGTATTCGGGGAGCATTGTAGCCAACCGCTGCATTTCAAGCTGGGTGCTTTGCTTGGCCTCGCAAACGGCATTCAGGCTTTTACAAGCCTGCGTGATCAGCATCTTCGTACTTTCGCATTTCGGAAGAGTAGCCACGCCCTCCTGTGCAAGCAGATAGATTTTGTGAGCGGTATCTGTACGGAACTTGTAGTTTTTTCGTTTGCACCATCCCCGATAAGATTCCGTGAAAGCCTCCATAGAATATTGACAGACACAATCCTTGTGCCAATAACGCAGAAAGAAGTCCACCCACTTTTCGTGCCCATTTGCATTTTTTGTGTTCGGATCAAACGCAATATTTACGCCGGGAAATGTTTGGTCAGCCAGTGCAATAAGACCGTTCCGCAACGCTGTTGCAGTCGCAGTGATTCGCTCATTTGCTCTGGATTGCATTTTAAGAAGTAGCCTGGTTTCTTCTTCATTGTTGAACGGGGGGAGTGTATCCCAAAAGGTGAGCGCATAGTTTGCAATTTTAAGAGCATCCGCTCGGTCCGTCTTTAGCTTTCGGATCGTATTATCACTAAAATCGTGGATCAGCATCGCATTGACAACGGAAACAAAAAAGCCCGCTTCCTTCAATGTCAGTGCGATTGGTCTCCAGTACGTACTGGTATGTTCCATTACAATACGGATATCGCCTCCCAGTTTTTTGAGTGTGGATGCCAGCTTTTTCAAGTCACTGTTCGTGTGGTGGACCTCGAAAGGCCGAAGTGCGATTTCGCCTCCGGGTCTCCGTACCGCAACTGTGCTTTTGCTCTTAGACACATCGATACCGACAGCGGTAATAACAGCAGCTTCCATTTTTCTGACCTCCTTTAATGCCGGTTCTGCCTATGCCCATTACCGATTCAGCTTGCTTTGTGACACGAATGTACGGCAACATTTTCATCTGCCGATAACTCAACCTGCATCAATCGAACGCTGCAATGGAGATGGCGGAGAACAGTTTGCGCGTACGAGCGTTCAGCTCAAGCAATGCTTCGTTCTCTCAGCACATCTTCATTGTAGCTTAGGTTTGGGCATCTGTATAGCTCACTGGCTGTGAACTTCTCAGAACCAACACCATTGTAGCAAGCAATGCGTGTGGCTATCCACACTCACATTTCCTGCCGTCTGCTTGTTGAGGGCAGCGCCCCCAAGCCCCTTTTGAACACAGAATTTCATTCTGTGGCTGCGCGTTCTGCGAACGCTTTGGAAGGGTACGCCGAAGCGCCTCTCCTTTAAGATGCGATGGAACAAATCGTTCCACTCATACTGCCTGAGGGCTACCGTGAAACACAGTAGCTCTCGCTAGATGCGTGGGCAAAATGTTTTCCCATCGTTCGCTTTTACTCCGCACCCCGTGCCCTGTTTCGGGGCATAGGGTGTCGTGAATCGCGACATCCTCTGATACTTTTAGGGTGCCCTAAAATGGGGCATCCTCCTTGATGATGTGGTGGCAAAATACCACCCCATCTTTTTCTTTCCGCGACGGTGGCGACGGTCGCAACGGTGCTGGGAGTACCCCTCAAAACACCGTTGCGAGCGTCGCGCTTCACTCGATTACTTCAACCACCACCATGTAGGTCAGCCGGATACGCCGCCCGGCGTGCTTGGTTTTGTTCTCATACTTTACCTGATGTTCTTCCAACAGGCGGCTGGCATTCACATTCAAATGCTTGGTGAGCCGGTTCACCGCCATATCTGTTTGAATCGCTTGGGCCAGCTCAGTAGGACTTCCTTCCCATTCTCGGTTATCAACAGATACGATCTTTGCCACAGCTTCCAGTACCGGATCCGGAGGCTGCTTCCAAAGCTCATTCTCTGCATGGTCGAGCCCCCAAACCAGGTTCTCTTGGTCTTTGCTCAGATACAGCCGCTGATCCGGCTGGTCTCTGCCCACCACCTCCAGAGTGGCCTTGCTATCCGTCCGTTTCTCCTTCTGCATCAGGAGCGAACCATCCGCACAGCCCAGCAAGCCCGTGGTGCCGGAAATCATTTCAAAGCTATCTCCCGCAGGCTGCTTTCTGGTGTGGTGGACAATCAGGACGCAGACGCCATATCGGTCAGCAAATTGCTTCAGCTTGCCGATCACCTCATAGTCGCTGGAGTAGCTATAACTATCGCTCACTGCCTCCCGGACTTTTTGCAGGGTATCCACGATAATCAGCTTGGTATCACTGTGTTCCCGAACAAACTTTTCCAGCTGTTCATCCAGGCCACCACCGATCATCTTGGCGCTGGTGGCAAAATGCAGGGAGCTTGTTCCTTCCACACCAAACATGCGGAACATCCGGCGCTGCAAACGGCTCTCGTCATCTTCCAGAGCAAGATAAAGGACGGTTCCCTGGTGGACTTTATAGCCCCACAGGTCTTGCCCGGTACTGACATGGTGGGCGATTTGCGCCACCAGGAAGGACTTGCCGATTTTCGGCGCTCCGGCAAGGATGTATGCTCCCGTGTAGAGCAGGTTCTCAATCACCGCAGACTTGCCCTCGAACACATTATCCATCAGCTCGTCCAGGGTCACAGTATAGAGGTATGCCGGGTCACTCATGCGGCGCATCTTCCGGTAAAGTTCCTCCAAATCTCTTTCGGGGGAATTGCTTTTTTCGTCTGGGTCTGGTATAGTGGTCTTGGAATTTTGAGAGATTGACTGCCCATCATCTGCGCCAACAGATGAACCTTGGGCGGTCATTTTCTTTTTCTCATCGGTCATAGGCAAAGTCCTCCTGCATCCCGTTCATAATAGTTGCGATCATCTGGATGGTGTCCAGCAGATCATTGTTCATGCCCTGCCCGGCTTCGATCCGGCGCAGCTCGTCCAGCACAGCGGCCAGCTGGTCCCGCAGGGCCTTGTAGATCCTGGGGTTGCCCTGGACCACCACATCCCGGCAAAGCAGCCTCCGGATGATGTAATCCTGTTTAGTCAAGCCGGTGAGCTTCACCGCCGTCTCGATCTGGGCGTCCTCCTCCGGGGAGACCCGAAAAGCTACGGTCTTGTTCCTCCAACGGTTATGCTTATCCAAATTCTTTGCTGACATTTTTAATTGCCCCTTTCCATGTTCAATTTATCCGCCATTTCCGCTTGCTTGGACGGAAACAGGTGCGCGTAGTTGTAAGTGATGTCGATGCTCTCATGTCCCACCCGGTCCGCGATAGCCGTGGCGGAGAACCCCATATCGATCAGAAGTGAAACCGCGCTATGACGAATATCGTGGATTCTAATGCGTGGCACACCGGCTTCTTTGGCTCCCCGGTCCATCTCGCGGTGGAGATAGCTCTTGGTGACGGTGAACATCCGGTCATCCGGCCTGATCCCGTAGAGCATCTTGATGTAATCCTGGATTTCCTCGGCCAGAAACTGCGGCATGGTGATGACCCGATTGCTCTTTTCCGTCTTAGGGGTGGTAATCAGGTCCTCGCCGTTCAGCCGCTGATAGGACTTGTTGATGGACACGGTGCGCTTCTCAAAGTCAAAGTCCGCCGGGGTCAGGGCCAGCAGCTCCCCCTCTCGGATACCGCACCAGTAGAGCATCTCAAAGGCATAGAAGGACAGCGGCTTGTCCATCATCACCTCGGCAAATTTCAGGTACTGCTCCTTGGTCCAGAACATCATCTCCCGGTTTTTCTTCTTGCCCATGCTGCCTGCCTTCTTGCAGGGGTTCTCCCGGAGGTTGTAGTACCGAACCGCGTGGTTGAAGATGGCACTGAGCTGATTGTGGACCGTTTTCAGGTACACCGGCGAGTAGGGCTTGCCGTTCTCGTCCTTATGGTTCAGCATCTCGTTCTGCCAGGTAATGATCTGCTGGGCGGTGATGTTACACATTTTCAGCCTGCCGAAGTAGGGCAGCAGCTTGGTGCGGATGATGTGATCTTTGGTGGCCCAGGTGTTTTCCTTGAGCCGGGTTTTCATATCCGCCGTGTAGAGGTCCACGAAGCTCTTAAAGGTCATATCCAGATCGGCGCTGGTCTTATTGAGCTGTTCGCGCTCCCAGGCCTGCGCCTCCCGTTTAGTCTTGAAGCCCCGCTTCTGGGTCTGCTTGCGCTCGCCGTTCCAGTCAGTATAGCGGTAGACCGCCCGCCAGGTGTTTGTCTTTTCTTCCTTATAGACTGCCATGATTAGCCCTCCTTTCCCGTCTTGCCATAGCAGAACTTCTCCATGAAAAAGTTCCGATTGACCCGCCCGGAGATGGTCAGATAGCCCTTTTCACGAAGTTCGGCGTTGAGCTTGTGGATCACCTTGTAGGCGTGGGACTTGGAGATGCCCAGCTCCTGGGCCACTTCCTCCACGCGCATAAAGTTTTGTGCCTGCATTGAAAATACCTTCCTTTCTTCGTTGATGGCTGCTGCGGCTGGATATTGTGTTCCATAAATGCCTCCTCACTTCCGTCCGCCACTTTTTTCCCGGATGTATAACCGGGGGATTGTGGCAGTTCTTTTCCATTTATTGATTCTAAGCTATTATGCTTAGTCTATTGTCATTATACTAAGCAAAATAGCTTGTGTCAATCAGAGCACGCAAAACAAATTAAATAAAATTGTTTAGTATCCACTTGACTTTCCTAAGCATTTCTGCTACGCTTTTTATAAAGACAACCAACGATTGG
>OHJQ01000010.1_pt1 | contig 169950 bp, 166 predicted proteins | sample 1568601 | NCBI WGS metagenome assembly OHJQ01 (sample SAMEA3879599, study PRJEB24766) | human gut metagenome | biome: human-associated habitat; feature: feces | place: USA | collected 1985/1987 | reverse complement strand
GTTGTAGTAAAATAATATGTATCTAAATCAAAAATTGAGGGGAAGCTTAACAAAGAGATGTGGTGAAAGGAGAAATATTATGGGTGACAGAATGATACAGGTAAACATCCTCGGAGAACAAAAGGAATATCCTTACGGAACCACTTATGGAAAAATTGCACAGGAATATCAGAGTAAGTATGAATATCCCATCGTTTTACTTATGAAAGATAATAAGCTTTGTGAGCTTCATAAAAAGCTGAAAAAAGAAGGTACCATTGAATTTATTACAACACAGGACCAAATAGGGCATGAAACTTATGGAAGAAGTGTTTCTTTATTACTTTTGAAAGCCCTGCATCATGTTGCCGGATACGATAATATAACGAAGGTAACGATGCACTACTCAGTCAGCAGCGGGTATTATTATACGATTGACGGGGATATTGTACTGAACGAGGATTTCTTAAATAAAGTAAAAGCCTATATGCTGGAGTTAGTGGAACGCAAAATTCCTATTTTAAAAAGAAGTGTAGGCACAGACGAAGCTATTGAGCTATTCCATAATCATAAAATGTATGATAAGGAAAAGCTGTTTCGTTTTCGTAGGGTATCCAGAGTAAATATTTACAGTTTGGAGGAATATGAAGACTATTTCTATGGGTTTATGGTAAATCATACAGGATATTTGAAATATTTTGATTTATACCTCTATGATGACGGACTGGTATTACAGCTTCCGAAAAGAGAAAATCCGAAAGAAGTTCCGCCCTTTGTTCCACGACCAAAGATTTTTCAGGTACAGAAAGAGTCTGCCCAGTGGAGTGAAGCAATTCAGGCAGATACTGTCGGCGATTTAAATGAAAGGATTACAAAAGAAGGTGCCAGCAATCTTATTCTTATTGCAGAAGCCCTTCAGGAAGCAAAAATAGCTCAGATTGCAAAAAAGATTGTGGAAGCCGGAAATCGGAAATTTATTATGATTGCAGGACCATCTTCTTCAGGCAAAACCACATTTTCTCATCGCTTATCCATACAGCTGTCAGCGCAGGGGATGAAACCTCATCCTATCGGTGTTGATAATTATTTTGTAAACAGGGAAGACACGCCTTTGGACAGCAATGGCAATTATAATTTTGAATGTCTGGAAGCCATTGACGTGAAACAGTTTAATGAAGATATGAGCGCTTTGTTAAGAGGCGAGGAAGTAGAACTGCCCCGTTTTAATTTCAAAACAGGACACAGAGAGTATAAAGGGGATTTCCTAAAACTGGGAGAAGAAGATGTGCTTGTTATTGAAGGAATTCACTGTTTAAATGATAGATTAAGCAGCAGCTTGCCTTCTGAAAGTAAATTTAAAATCTACATCAGCGCACTTACCCAGTTAAATATTGATGAGCACAACCGTATTCCTACCACAGACGGAAGACTGATACGCCGGATTGTCCGTGATGCTAGAACCAGAGGAGCATCTGCAAAAGCAACCATAGGAATGTGGAACTCGGTAAGACGTGGGGAAGAAGAAAATATTTTTCCTTATCAGGAGTCGGCAGATGTGATGTTTAATTCTGCTTTGATTTACGAATTGGCAGTTTTAAAACTTTATGCAGAACCACTATTGTTTTCGATTACAAAGGAAGAACCGGAATACGCAGAAGCAAAACGTCTGCTGAAATTTTTGGATTATTTTCTGGGAGTGCCAAGTGAAAGTATTCCGAGCAATTCTATTTTGCGGGAATTTGTAGGAAATGGATGCTTTGATGTGTAAATTTGTTTGCATTTTCACCGCTCTTATGATAGAATATGCCGTGCGTAACAAGTAGAACAAATAATCGCGGCTGACAGAACCGAAAGGGGTCAGGTGAGGAAAGTCCGGGCTTCACAGGGCAGGATGCCAGATAACGTCTGGTGGAGGTGACTCTAAGGACAGTGCAACAGAAATGTACCGCCGGAATATTCCGGTAAGGGTGGAAGGGCAGTGTAAGAGACTACCGCCTTTCTGGTAACAGAAAGGGCACATGTAAACCCCATCCGAAGCAAGACCGAACAGAAAACCATGTGGCTGCCCGTCACGTTTTCAGGTGGGTCGCTTGAGCCTGCTGGCGACAGCAGGACTGGATAGATGATTATTCACGACATAACCCGGCTTATCGTTTTGCTTGTTATTTTATGAAAAGGAGCTATGATTTTGCAGATGTGCTTGTCTGTGAAATCATAGCTCCTAATTTTTTTAAGATATTGAAATATTTTCCAAAAAGGTATATGATAAAAGGCGTCATGACAAGACAGAGGAAAAAGGAGGATAACACTTATGAAAAGAACAAATACAAAAAGTGTAACAGAAGCAACAACAAAGACTACTCCGGCGAAGACAGAAAAAGTAACAGAAAAGGCAACAAAAACAACAAAGAAAGCAGCTACAAAAAAAGGTGCAGTAAAAAAAGAAGTGGCAGAAACTGTATTTGTACAGTATGCAGGTCAGGAATATGATATAAATGAAATCAAAGCAGCAGTGAAAAAAGCTTGGACAGAAGAAACAGATAAAAAAGAAAGTGATATTACAGAAATTCAGATTTATGTAAAACCGGAAGAAGCTGCGGCTTATTATGTAGTGAATGGAGAAGTTGCAGAAGGCGGAAATAAAATTCTTCTGTAAGTCAAAAAATAAATGGAAAAAGAAAGGGGCTGTGAAATAACAGTCTTTACGGAAAAGGGGCTGTCGCACTAAGTAATTAGTGCGTAGCTCCTTTTCTAGTGCAAAAAAATAACTGCCAGACCTCGAAAGAATCCGGCAGTTGGTGTAAAATTAAGTTATGCGACTAACTAAATTATTACAAAAAGATTATACGAAAAATTCAGACGGATATCAACTTAAACTTCCGTTAAATCTTGAAACAATCATTCCGGATAATGATTCTGTGCGATTACTAAGTCAGTTTGTGGAGGCTATGGATTTGACTGACCTGTATTCTACTTATAAAAGAATAAATTCTGTATCGCCAAGAACACTTCTGAAGATTGTACTCTACTCTTACAGATGATATTTTTTCTTGTCTTGGTGGTTTTTGTTTTCAAGAAATGGTGGAACAGGAGATTAAAGCAAATGTGAAAGCAGGATTATCCTACGTAGAATATAATATGCAAAGCAAAAAACGGACCATCAAAAATCTAGTCTACAGCAAAACATATTTTTGGGAGAATATGAAATTTGTCTGGATAGTGAAAAATATAAGGGCGTTTTACGGGCATTGACATTTTTTGACTCTGGGAAAAAACAGTTTAACATTTATGATGGGTGGTTGGAAATATTTATCGTATTCCCAAGTCTTCCTTCGTCCATTAGTTAGATGAAGGAAACTAAACCATGTTTACAAACATAGATGCAGGTATTGACACACACAAATCAATTATGTTACGGTGCTTTATGGCAAAAGAAAGCATATAAGCACCTACCAAATAGGTACTTTATATGGAATAATACAGACAGTTCTATTAAAGTGGGGTATTCATGGACGATTTATAAAATCATTATTCCAAATACACCGAAGGATATTCTAAAAAGCAGACACGGACATTGCTTCAAGCGGCGTATGAATACCATTCTGTTTATTTAGAGATTTTACTGGCTTTGTTTGTAGGTTTACGCAAGGGTGAAATTTTAGGGCTAAAATATTCAGAATTTTTCAAGAATTAGAAATTCGAAAAAAGGAAAATATGCAGTTGTTTGAAAAACTTGGAGAAGATGAACCAGAATTTGCTTGAACTCCTTCCGCAAAAAGCATATAATATAATGGGCTAACATGCTGTTTCAGAATGTTTTCTGCTGCTTCATATCAAACAATATCATATTCTCATATAGGGTATTAAATGCTAGAAAAAGCAGGACAAAATTTTTAAGAATTTAATTGCAAAATAAGTGATTTATAGTATTAAATTATGTTATGCAGTGCTATGTATTTTATGCAAGACCATGAAAATGGTGTATAATTATGCATAGTGCTGCATGGTAGAAAAAAGTAAATTTGTTACGCAAGGGCAAAAATCAGGTGAAAAACAGCATTTTTCATACTGAAAAGCGTCCCTGAAAATCATAAAAAAACAGCTATTTTTCGTGAAAATCGAAAAAGAAAAGAAGATTACTTTTTTGTATATATTAAACAAAAACGAAAGGAGAAATATGAGAAAACTAGCTTTAAATGATGAAATATTACTAAAAATCGAGAAGCCGGCCCGGTATATCGGGAACGAAGTGAACTCGGTGATGAAAAACAAAAATGAGGTGGATATCCGTTTCGCCATGTGCTTTCCGGATGTATATGAAATCGGAATGAGTCATCTTGGAATTCAAATCCTCTATGATATGTTCAACAAAAGAGAAGATACTTGGTGTGAGCGTGTCTACTCTCCATGGCCGGATTTAGATGCCATTATGAGAGAAAAGCAAATTCCGTTATTTGCGTTAGAGTCACAGGACAACATCAAAGATTTTGATTTTCTGGGGATTACTTTACAGTACGAGATGTGTTACACCAACGTGCTTCAAATTCTGGATTTGGCGCAGATGCCTTTACGTGCCGAGGACAGGGGTGAAGAATATCCTCTGGTAATGGGAGGAGGACCTTGTTCATACAATCCGGAACCTTTAGCGCCATTTTTTGATATGTTTTATATCGGAGAGGGTGAGACTGTTTTCAACCAGCTTTTAGATGAATATAAAGCATATAGAAAAGCAGGAAAAAGCAAAAAAGAATTTTTAGAAAGAGCAGCGGAAATTCCGGGGATTTATGTGCCTGCTTTTTATGATGTAGAATATCATGAGGACGGTACCATTGCTTCTTTCAAGCCAAATAATTCTCACGCAAAAGAGAAAATAGAAAAACAGGTTGTTATGGATGTAACGAATACTTATTATCCTACAAAGCCCGTAGTTCCGTTTATTAAGGCGACACAGGACAGAGTGACTCTTGAAATTCAGAGAGGCTGTATCCGTGGCTGCCGTTTTTGTCAGGCAGGCATGCTGTATCGTCCTACAAGAGAAAAAGATGTAGAAATGTTAAAAGAAACAGCAAAGGCCATGTTAGAGAGCACTGGTCATGAAGAAATTTCATTGAGTTCATTAAGTTCCAGTGATTATTCTAAACTTCCTGAACTGATTGATTATTTAATTGAAGAATGTTCTCAAAGAAAAGTAAATATTTCTTTACCATCTTTGCGCATTGATGCTTTTTCATTAGACGTTATGAGTAAGGTACAGGATATTAAGAAAAGCAGCTTGACTTTTGCTCCGGAAGCAGGTTCCCAGAGATTGCGTGATGTTATTAACAAAGGATTGACAGAGGAAGTTATTTTAGAAGGTGCAGGAAAAGCATTTGAAGGCGGATGGACAAGGGTAAAATTATACTTTATGCTGGGATTGCCTACAGAGACAGAGGAAGATATGAAAGGGATTGCACATTTAGCAGAGGCAATCGCCAAGAGATATTATGAAATTCCAAAAGAGCAAAGACATGGAAAATGTCAGATTGTAGTTAGTACATCTTTCTTTGTGCCAAAACCATTTACTCCATTCCAGTGGGCAAGCATGTTCCGCAAGGAAGATTATTTGGATAAAGCAAAGATTGTGAAAGAAGAAATTAAGGCACAATTAAATCAAAAGAGTATTAAATACAATTATCATGAGGCAGATGTAACTGTGTTGGAAGGTATTTTAGCAAGAGGTGATAGAAGAGTTGCTGATGTATTAGAAGCAACTTATAGAAAAGGTGCTATTTTCGATGCATGGTCAGAATATTTCCGATATGACCTGTGGATGGAAGCATTTAAAGAAGCAGGAATTAACCCTGAATTTTATACATTAAGAGAACGTCCTTTAGACGAAATTTTTCCATGGGATTTCATTTCTATCGGAGTTACAAGAAGATTTTTGGAAAATGAATGGAAGAAAGCGCAGCAGGAGGTTGTGACACCAAATTGTAAAATGCAGTGCTCCGGCTGTGGTGCGGGAAAATATAAAGGAGGAATTTGCATTGAAGGTTAGAGTAAAATTTGCCAAAGAAGGGGTAATGAAATTTATCGGACATTTGGATATTATGCGGTACTTTCAAAAAGCAATCAAAAGGGCGGGTATTGATGTGGCATATTCCGAAGGTTTTAGTCCTCATATGATTATGTCTTTTGCAGCGCCTTTGGGAGTTGGCGTGACCAGTACGGCAGAATATTTTGATATGGAAATTAATATGCCGATTTCAGGAAAAGAAGCAGTAAAAAGATTAAATGAAGTAATGGTAGAGGGAATGGAAGTAAAAAGCTTCCGAAAAATTCCGGACGGAAAAGCTAATGCTGCCATGGCATTAGTAGCTGCTGCGGATTATTATGTAGAGTTTCGGGAAGGAATGGAACCGGAAACAGATTGGAAAAATAAGATTGAGGATTTTGTCCGACAGTCTGAAATCCTTATTGTAAAGAAAACCAAGAAAAACGAAAAAGAAGTAGATATCAGACCATATATTTATGAGATGCGTTTGGAAGAAAGTCGTATTTTTCTGAAGCTTGCAGCCGGAAGCGTAAAAAATACAAAACCGGAGCTGGTAATGGAGGCATTTCTGGCTTTTCTGGGACAGGAGTTTGACAGCTTTTGCTTTACAATTCACAGAGCAGAGGTTTATGCGGATAAGGGAACAGAGGAATGTAGAAATCTTATTTCTTTGGAAGATTTAGGTGAAGAAATTGAGTAAGCTGATACTGACTGAAATGAATTATAGGAACACCCCTATATTGGTAGCTGCGTTAGAGAAGGAAGGACGCATTTGCCAGCTTAATCCTATGAGTTTAAATTCAGACAGTATTCTGGGGAATATTTATATAGGAAAAGTGAAAAATATCCAAAAAAATATTCAGGCAGCATTTGTCGAAATCGAAAATGGGATAATGTGCTATTATTCTATGGCAGAAAAAGCTTCCCCCTGCTTTGTAAATGTAAAGAAAAATAATGTACTGAAAATCGGTGACGAAATGATTGTTCAGGTATCCAAAGAAGGAATAAAGAGCAAGCTTCCTTATGTAAGCAGTAATTTGAACTTTACGGGGCGGTATCTGGTATTGACCTCAGAAAGAAAAGAACTGGGCTTTTCCGGCAAATTAAAAAAAGAAGAAAAGAAACAAATTCGGGAAATTCTCAAGGACAAAATACCTGAAAACGTAGGCATTATTGTCAGAACCAACTGCAGGGATGCACAGGAAGAGGAAATTCTGCACGAGCTGGAAGAACTGATGAAACGTTATGAAGCTGTCTTGCAAAAAGGCAAAAGCAGAGTGTGCTTTTCTGTTTTGGAAAAAAGTATGCCGGAGTACGTGCAGATTTTACAGAATTTGTACAGTCAGGATTTGGAAGAAATTGTAACGGATAAGCAAGAACTATATGAGTGTGCGGTACAATATTTAAAAGGCTATAAGCAGCAGGAAAAAATTGTGCGCTACTATGAGGACAAGCTGCTGCCGTTGTATAAGCTGTATAATCTGGAAAAAGCATTTGAGCAGGCGCAGAACGAAAGAGTATGGCTGAAATCAGGCGGCTTTCTGGTAATTCAGCAGACAGAAGCTTTTGTATGTATTGATGTAAATACGGGGAAGTTCACATCAAAGAAAGATATGCAGGAAACATTTCGTAAAATTAACTTAGAAGCGGCAAAGGAAATTGCATGGCAATTAAGACTTCGGAATTTATCGGGAATTATTTTAATAGATTTCATTAATATGGAAAGAGACGAAGATAAAGAAGAGCTTATGCAGACGCTTCAAAGATATTTGTGGCAGGACTCCATAAAAGGAACTGTGGTGGATATGACGGAATTAAATATTGTAGAAGTTACAAGGAAAAAAGTGAGAAAATCTCTTGCAGAAGAACTAAAAGAGCTTTTGTGAGGAACAGGAGGTGCCTGTGGAAACAAAGTCAAAATTGACAACGCTATGTTATATAGAAAAAGATGAGAAGTATCTCATGCTTCACAGAGTGTTAAAAAAGAATGATATTAACAAAGATAAATGGATTGGCGTAGGCGGACATTTTGAAAAGGGAGAAAGTCCGGAAGACTGTCTTTTACGTGAGGTAAAAGAAGAAACCGGTTTGACTTTAACCTCTTACCAATTTCGTGGGATTATTACCTTTACATTTTCTTCTCAGGGAAAAGAAACAGATACAGAGTATATGTGCCTTTACACAGCGAATGGATATGAGGGAGAATTGATTTCGTGTTCGGAAGGAAATTTAGAATGGGTGAATAAAAAAGATGTTTTTTCTTTGAAGCTTTGGGAAGGGGACAAAATCTTTTTCCGCCTGCTGAAGGAAGGAAGACCATTCTTTTCCTTGAAACTGGTATATCAGGATGATGAATTAAGAGAGGCGGTTTTAGATGGAGAAAAACTGGAGTTCTGATGAGAATAAGAACAGAAAAAAGCTGAAGCCGTGGCATGGAGCAGTGCTTTTTGGAATTGTAATGCTGTCCTTTTATACAATTATTGCATGGGCACAGATGAAATGGGGAATGTACGGACTGGCATTGACAGAGTTATATCTTCTGTTCCTGAGTATATTTGCAGTGAAATTGTTAAAAATACCGTTAAAGGAAATATTTCCATTGAAAAGACCAAAATGGAAAAAGACACTTGGGGTATTGCTGATGTGGGTAAGCTCTTATGCCCTTATGATACCTGTTACCATGTTTATGGCGTACTTTTTCCCAAAGCAGATGTTTGCAGTCAGTGAAGGACTTAATGAGGTTATTTATAGTGTGCCGCTTATTTTATCTGTTTTTATCAGCAGTGTTATGCCCGCTGTTTGTGAAGAAGCTCTCCACAGAGGGTTTATTTTAAAAAGCTTCCAAAGCAAGTGGAAGAACAAATGGTTTTTGTCTGTACTGATGGGGATTATATTTGGACTGTTTCACGGAAGTATATGGAGATTTCTTCCAACTGCGATTTTGGGCGGCATTTTGACCTATATTATGTTGGAAACAGAAAATATGTTTTATCCGGCACTCTTTCATTTTACCAATAACTTTTTGCCGTCTTTTTTGCTCAGTCTTTCCGGAAACAGTCCGCAGACCGAGGCTGCATCGGAGCTGCTCGCGCAGCAGGGAATTCCGGTTGCTTTTTTAGGAATTTATCTGGCAATGGCATGGGTGGCACCTTTTGGCTTTTACACGGCAGGTTATTTGCTTCGAAAAGGAGAGCAGGGAAAGGAACAGCAGTATATAAAATCCAATGGTATGTTAATCAGTCTTGTTGTGTTGACTGTGCTGCCTATTATTCTGGGTATGATGATTTTTCTGTACGGATTGTTTTTTGATGCGAATGCTTTCTTTTCTATCATGTAGATACGTTGAAAAATTTAAAATAGTTATTGACGAATGGGGAAATAGCTGTTATGATATTAGCGTATGCCGCACAAAGAGGTTTAAGCGCTTGGAAACAAGCCACCATATTTGGCGAGTAATGATAATAGGAGGTGCCATATGTACGCAATTATTGCAACAGGTGGTAAACAGTACAAAGTAGCCGAAGGCGATGTTATCAGAGTAGAAAAGCTTGGAGCAGAAGCTGGTGAAACTGTTACATTTGACCAGGTACTTGCTGTAAGCAACGATGGTTTAAAAGTTGGCGAAGACGTAGCTAATGCAAATGTAACTGCATCTGTAATTGAAAACGGTAAAGCAAAAAAAGTTATCGTTTACAAATATAAGAGAAAAACCGGATACCACAAGAAAAACGGTCACAGACAGCAGTTTACTAAAGTTAAAATCGAAAAAATCAATGCTTAATCAATATGATTAGAGTGACGATTTATCAGAATTCAGAACAGAGAATTTCAGGATTTGCCATGCAGGGACATGCAGGTTATGCCGAAAGCGGCAGTGACATTGTGTGTGCAGCAGCATCTGTGCTTGCGCAGAATGCAGTAAATTCTATTGAACAGTTTACCGAGGATACGTTTACCGTAGATGTAAATGAGGATTTGGGTGAATTGTACTTTAAGATAGATGCCGGCTATTCCCATGAGACAGAATTGTTGTTGAATTCGCTTATCCTCGGTTTGCAGGGGATAGAAGAAGAATACATGGAATATATCGATGTAATATTCGAGGAGGTGTAAAGACATGTTAAAAATGAACCTTCAGTTATTCGCTCATAAAAAAGGTGTTGGTTCTACAAAGAACGGACGTGATTCCGAGTCTAAAAGACTTGGCGCTAAAAGAGCTGACGGACAGTTTGTAAAAGCTGGAAATATCCTTTACAGACAGCGTGGAACAAAAATTCATCCAGGCGTAAACGTAGGTAGAGGCGGTGACGACACATTATTTGCATTAGTAGATGGTGTTGTACGTTTTGAAAGAAAAGGCAGAGATAAAAAACAGGTTTCTGTTTTTCCAGTAGCTACTGAAGAGTAATTCACGATAACAAGGGCGGCTTCAAATCTTTAACGGGTTTGAAGCCACTTTTTTTCAATAAAGAAAGAGGTAAATATGTTTGCAGACAGAGCGAAAATTTATATCCGCTCCGGAAAAGGCGGCGACGGACACGTAAGCTTCCGCAGAGAGCTTTATGTGCCAAACGGCGGTCCTGACGGCGGCGACGGCGGTAAGGGCGGAGACGTTATATTTGAAGTAGATAAAGGCATGAATGCACTGACTGATTATCGTCATAAAAGTAAATATGCCGCAGGAAATGGTGAAGAAGGCGGTAAAAAAAGATGTCATGGTGCAAACGGAAAAGATATTGTGTTAAAGGTACCGGAGGGTACGGTAATTAAAGAAGCAGAAAGCGGAAAAGTAATCGCAGATATGTCCGGAACAAATACAAGACAGGTTGTATTAAGAGGCGGACGCGGCGGAAAAGGAAATCAGCATTATGCAACAGCAACCATGCAGGTGCCTAAATATGCTCAGCCGGGACAGCCGGCACAGGAGCTGGAAGTACAGCTAGAGCTGAAGGTTATTGCTGATGTAGGTCTGATTGGTTTTCCTAATGTAGGAAAATCCACGTTGCTTTCCAGAGTAAGTAATGCAAGACCACAGATTGCCAACTATCATTTTACAACCTTAAATCCACATTTGGGCGTTGTAGATTTGGATGATTGTAACGGCTTTGTCATTGCAGATATTCCGGGGTTGATTGAAGGCGCTTCTGAGGGTGTCGGATTGGGACATCAGTTTTTACGTCATATTGAAAGAACAAGGGTATTAATCCATCTGGTAGACGCTGCGTCTACGGAAGGCAGAGATCCTATTGATGATATATATAAAATAAACAAAGAATTAGAAGCTTATGATCCTGAGCTTATGAAACGTCCCCAGGTAATTGCGGCTAACAAAATTGATGCCGTATATGAAGGAGACGAAGATCCGGTACAGAAAATCCGTGATGAATTTGAGCCTCAGGGTATGAAAGTTTTTGCAATATCTGCTGTAAGCGGAAAAGGTTTAAAAGAACTTTTGTATTATGTTAAACAGTTGTTAGATACCATTGATAAAGAACCGGTTATTTTTGAACAGGAATTCTTCCCGGAAGATGTATTGATTACAGAAAATCTGCCATATACAGTTGCTCGTGACGAAGATGACGAGCATGTATTCATTATCGAAGGACCGAAGATTGAAAAAATGCTTGGTTATACAAATTTGGATTCCGAAAAGGGATTTTTATTCTTCCAGAAATTCCTGAAAGAAAGCGGAATTTTGGAGGATCTTGAAAAGGCAGGTATTGAAGAAGGCGATACTGTTCGGATGTACGGTTTTGACTTTGATTACTATAAGTAATAGAAACAGGAGAGAAAAATGACAAGCAAACAAAGAGCTTATTTAAAAGGTCTTGCTATGACAATGGAACCGATTTTTCAGATTGGAAAATCCAGCTTGACACCGGAAAATACAGCAGCAGTGGCAGAGGCTTTAGAAGCAAGAGAGCTGATAAAAATCAGTGTACTCCAGAATTGTATGGATGACCCGAAGGAAATTGCAGCAGTTTTGGCAGAGCGTACACGTTCTCAGGTTGTACAGGTTATTGGCAAGAAAATTGTTTTATATAAAGAAGGAAAAGATAATAAAAAGAAAATTTTCCTTCCATAAAAAAGAATATTAGAAGAGGGTTGGCTATGTGGGAGAACAGGAAAAAAATCGGAATTATGGGAGGGACATTTGATCCTATTCATATAGGGCATTTGATTTTAGGAGAAACTGCTTATGAGCAGTTTCAGCTAGATAAAGTATTATTTATGCCGGCCGGTAATCCGCCTCATAAGAAGAACCGTAAAGATGGAGCCAGCAATCAGCAGCGGGTGGAAATGGTAAAAAGAGCCATTGCATCAAATCCTCATTTTGAATTATCCTTGGTGGAAATGGATAAAATCACTTATACCTATACTTACAAAACGCTGGAGGAATTAAAGGAGCAAAATCCGGATACAGATTATTATTTTATTCTGGGAGCGGACTCTTTGTATGATTTTGAAGAATGGAAAGAGCCCGGAAGGATTTTACAAGCATGTACGGTTCTTGTGGCAACTCGAGACCATACAAGCCATGAGCGCTTAAACAATAGAATTTCCTTTTTGGAAGAGAAATATCATGGCAGAATTGAAAAAATGAATTCCCCTACCATAGACATTGCTTCGAAAGAGCTTCGTGCCCGAATTGCTGAGGGAAACCCCATTATTTATTATGTACCTGATGAGGTTGCCGCTTACATCAGAGAAAATAATATATATAAGGATTGTGATAAAGATGAAATATGATTTTGCCGAAATTGAAAAAAAACTGAAGAAATATTTGGACAAAGATCGTTTGCTTCATACACTGGGTGTTATGTATACAGCATCTGCGTTGGCTATGGCACATGGAGCAGATATGGAACAGGCTCAGATTGCCGGTCTTCTTCATGATTGTGCAAAATGTATTTCCAATAAGAAAAAGATGAAGCTTTGTATGAAAAATGGGATAGAACTTTCACCATCTGAAAAGCAGAATACATTTTTAATTCATGCAAAGCTGGGAGCACATATTGCCAAAGAGCAGTACAAGATATCAGATGATGAAGTGCTTTCTGCTATTCGCTGGCATACAACAGGAAAAGAGAACATGACAACCTTGGAAAAAATCGTGTATATTGCCGATTACATTGAACCGGGCAGGGATAAAGCGCCGCATTTGTCATGGGTGAGAAAAATAGCGTTTATGGATTTAGATGAATGTATGTATTATATTTTAAAGGATAGTTTGAATTATCTGGAGAGAAATACAAAAGTAATAGACCCGGCAACGCAGAAGGCTTTTTATTATTATGAAACACTGCATCTTGGAAAAAAAACAGAAAGGATTGGACAAGTATGAACAGTAAAGAAATCGCACGTATAGCCTGTGAAGCCATGGAAGATAAAAAAGCACAGGACATTAAGATTATCAATATTGAAAATATATCTTCACTGGCAGATTACTTCATCGTTGCAAGCGGAATGAACCGCAATCAGGTACAGGCAATGGCGGATAATGTGAATGAAATGCTGGGAAAAGCAGGAGTAGAACCGAAACAGTTAGAAGGTTATCAGAATGCTAACTGGATTTTAATGGATTACAGAGATGTTGTTATTCACATTTTTGATGAAGAAAATCGGTTATTCTATGATTTGGAACGTATTTGGAGAGACGGAGAAATTGTAGAAAGAGAAGAATTAAATTAAGTACAGTGAATGAAGCAGAACAGTCAGGATGAGTTTTATCATTTTGCTGTTCTGTTTTCTTATGGAGGAGCAAAATGATAAATGTGATAATTCGAAAATATCAGGAAAACGACTGTGAAGAGCTGGCAAAGCTTTTTTATGACACGGTTCATAATGTGAATTGCAAAGATTATACAAAAGAACAATTAGATGTATGGGCAACAGGAGAAGTGAATATACAGCAATGGAATACTTCTTTTTTGACACATGAAAGCTTTGTGGCAGTAGAAGGAAATAAAATTGTAGGCTTTGGAGATATAGATAAGACCGGATATCTGGACAGACTTTATGTGCATAAGGATGCTCAGGGAAAAGGGATAGCTACTGCGCTTTGTGAAAAACTGGAAAATGCAGTAGCAGCCACCGAAATTGTGACACATACGTCCATTACAGCAAAGCCCTTTTTTGAGAAAAGAGGCTATGTTATGCTAAAAGAACAGCAGGTTTTTCGAAAAGGAATTGCATTGACAAATTATATTATGGAAAAGAAAAAGTAAGTTCTCCGCTTTTGGAAGAACTTACTTTGGGATTTAACGCATAAAGCGAAAAACACCAATGACTTTTCCTAAAATCTGGAAAAACTGATCCTGCTCCACGATAATAGGTTCCATAGTATCATTTTCCGGTTGCAGTCGGATATGCCCATCTTCTTTATAAAAGGTTTTTACAGTGGCAGAGTCTTCCACAAGAGCGACTACTTTTTGCCCGTTTTCAGCAGTTTGCTGCTGTTCCACAATCACATAATCGCCGTTAAAAATACCGGCGTTAATCATACTGTCTCCCTGAACAACCAACATGAAAGTTTTGTTATTTGGCATATACTCAGAAGGGATGGGAAAATATCCATCAATGTTTTCCACTGCCAAAAGCGGCTGACCGGCAGAAACCTTTCCGATAATCGGAACATTTACTGTCTCACGGCGTACCAGATTAAAGTTATCATCTACAATTTCAATAGCCCTTGGTTTGGTAGGGTCTCTGCGGATATAACCGTTTTTTTCCAAAGTTTCTAAATGAGAATGTACAGATGAAGTAGACTTTAAATGAACTGCTTCACAAATTTCTCTTACAGAAGGGGGAAATCCTCGGTTTAAAATTTCATTTTTCATATATTCTAGAATTTCAGATTGTTTTTGAGTAATCTTTCCATATTCCATACGTTCTACCTCCAGAATACATTTTGAAGAAAAAAATGTATTATTCTGTAATCATCATACCACATATTTTTTGATAATGCAAACAAATATTCGGAATGCGTGTTCGATAATTTATCGAATATTTGTTCGAGAAAAGTGTTGACAAACGTATGTTCTTGTAGTATTATAAGCTCACAACAAACAAATGTTCGCAATCATTACGGATTAGGAGGATTATATTATGAATAGAAGAATAGGAAAAGAGAAAGTAGGAATAAAAGGATTTTTTATTGCAGTTTTTATAATCGGATTTCTTATATTTCTTTTATTTCAGACATCAAATACAGCAAATGCAGGAACGCCCAATTCTATTCGCCACAAATATTATACCAGCGTGGAAATTGAACCGGGAAGCAGTCTATGGGAGATAGCAGAAGAATATATGTCTGAAGAATATGCGTCCGTGGAAGATTATATTAAAGAAGTAAAAGAAATCAATCATTTAACAGAAGACTTGATTTATGAAGGTGCATATTTGTGTATTCCATATTATTCATCTGAGATAAAATAAAAAAGAAAAGTAACGCTTCTTGTAATGTTATAATGAAATCAGCAAGAAACCCGTGTTATCTGAAAAAGGAGCGTGATTAGCATGAAAACAAAGAAACTCCGAATAATAAAGATGTGCCTTATTGCAGTGGCAGTTGTATTTCCTATAGCAATTTGTATTCTGCCTTCTTTCAATGCCTTGCAGACAAATTTTTGGATATGGGCAGGTTATGTGGCTTATCTGTTATTTATGACTTTTTTCATGAGTATGTTTCGGGAACATAAATATGATGCAAGAGACGTAGATAACAAGGAAATACATATTACACAGGAGCTTTTAAAAGAACGGAATAAATGGGGCAGCTTCTTATAGAAAATAACGTTAAGATAAAAATTGTGGCAGAAAAGCAAGTATTAATGAGATATACCTATTTTCTGCCACAATTTCTTTTATAAATGGTTTTAAGAATATAAGGTTCCTTTTAAATAGTCGATAAACTGCTGCGCAGTTCGTCCGGAAAGACCGCCATGCTGCAATTCCCAAATATTCGCTTTTGCCAAGATTTCATCTTCCGGCATATTGATTTCATTTCGCTTAGCCAGAGCAAGCACAATATTCTGAAATTCTTTTTTCTCCGGTGAGCCAAAATAAATAGTAATACCAAAGCGTGAAACCAAGGACAGTTTTTCCTGTACGGTATCATTGGTGTGTAAATCATCGTCACGTTCATTTTTATCACGAAAGCTTTCTCGAATGAGATGTCTACGGTTTGAGGTGGCATAAATCAACACATTGTTAGGCTTTTTCTCTAATCCGCCTTCGATAACGGCCTTTAAGTATTTGTATTCGATTTCAAAATCCTCGAAGGACAGGTCATCCATATAGATAATAAATTTATAATTTCGATTTTTAATTTGAGCAATTACATCATTTAAATCCTGAAACTGATGCTTATATACCTCGATAATACGAAGTCCCTTTTCATAATATTGGTTTAGAATTGCTTTAATGCAGGTAGACTTTCCGGTTCCTGCATCACCGAAGAGGAGACAGTTATTGGCGGGCTTTCCTGCCAGAAAAGCTTCTGTATTATCCGTCAGCTTTTTCTTTTCTAATTCGTATCCGACTAAATCATCCAATTTTACATGGGCAACTCTGGTAATCGGAATAATTTCTGTTGTCTGAGCAGGATTTTTATGCTCCAGACGAAAGGCTTTGTGAAGTCCTAATTTACCTACTCCGAAATCCTTATAAAAATCAACAATATGTTCCATAAATTCTTCCGGAGAAGCAGAATTTTCCAAAAGGCTGCTCAAAGCAGAAAGCCGACCGGAAATGCGTTCATTTACATATAATCCTCTCTGATGTTCTGTTTGGTAATTACTGATTAAATTACAGCAGGAGGACGTTCCGTAAAAGCTTTCAAAAGCAGAAAAATCCAGATGAAATAAATCCTTAAAAATCGCAAAGTCATGGAGAGCCAGAGCATTTAAGGAAGGACTATGTGTCAGTCCTGTTATTTCACAGGAAACGCTGAAAGCATTTTCGTGATTGACTAAAAGCCAGGTAAGGTAATGGTTCCATAAATCTCCTCGAAAACCATAGTCATTTGCCATTTCCACTAAACGGTTCATGCAGCTGTAAAAAAGAGGTTTTGATTTTTCCGGCGCTTCCGGTTCTTTACAGCAGATAGACAGGGCATCTGTCATATCCTTTAAAATATCTCCGTGAGGAAAGTTTCTGTATAAAATACATTCATCAATGTGAAACATAGGGCAGCTCCTTTCAATAATTTCCGTGTATACGGAGGTTTTGTACTTCAAAGCTCAGACCGCATAAAGCATTTTTAACAGCGCTGTCGCTTAAATTTCCTTCAAAATCTACGAAAAAACGGTATTCCCAGTTACGGTTGGCAATAGGTCGAGACTCAATTTTGGTCATGTTTAAACCATTGTAAATAAAATGGGACAGGCTGTTATACAGACTTCCGCTTTCGTGAGGCAGTTCATAGCTGACGCTGATTTTATGGGCAGCTTTTTGGTATATTTTATCCTTTGTAACAATAATGAAACGGGTAGAATTTTCCGGATTAGAGAAAATACCTTCTTTTAAAACAGAAAGTCCAAAATATTCAGCAGCATAAGGGCTTGCAATAGCTGCCTGTGTTTTATCCTTTTCCAATGCGACTTTTTTTGCTGCGGCAGCAGTATTACTAAAATCATGGGTACACCAATTTTCGTTGCTGTCCAGAAATTCCCGACACTGCATTAAAGCTTGAGGGTGAGAATATACATGCTGAATGTCGGAAAGAGTGCTTCCCGGTATACCCGCAAGAACATGCTGGCATGGGATAATCTGTTCTCCTACGATAACATGGTCGTAAGCGGTAAGTAAATCATAATTGTCCTGTACAATTCCGGCAGTTGAGTTCTCAATAGGCAGTACGGCATAGCGTGCACGGCCGTGTTTAATTTCTTCCATAGCATCTTTCCATGTGTCTACATGGTAGCTTTGAATAGAATTGCCAAAGAAACGACACATGGCAGCATGACTGTATGCGCCTTCCACTCCTTGAAACACAACTGTTACATTTTCTTTTTCCAAGTTATCCACAGGAGTAAAAAGGCTTTTTTGAGATATTCCGTGTTCCTGAAGAAGCTGATATTGGCGTTTTCTGCTGATGGACATAATCTGCTGATATAGCTCCTGAATGCCGCAGCGGTTAAAATTACTGTGCGTTTTTTGAGAGACTGATTTTAATTTTTCCAATTCTCTGGTATGGTCAAAAACCGGTTTTTCATTTTCAATTTTAAATCGTGCTACCTGTTCGGCAATTTCCATCCTTTTTTCGAACAGGGAAGTCATTTGATTATCAATAGCATCTATTTCTTTTCTTAAATCCTGTAAATCCGGTATCATATAGAAATCCTTTCTAAATCCATAGTCTATGTGCACTATGATACACCGCCAATTTAAACTGTGCAAGTTTTTTGTATAAAAATGGCATTTCCATTCCATAATATAAGGAAAGTAAATGCAAGGAGAAAATGAGTATGAAGGGTGATTTTTTGAAATGCGGAGTATTGGGGTGGGGCATGGAAATTTTCTGGACAGGTCTGCATGCTCTGGGCAGTGAAAATTGGAAGCTTACCGGCTATTCCTCTTTATGGATGTTTCCCATATACGGAATGGCGGCGTGTATCGGACCTGTTTCAAAGAAAATACAGGATTTGCCGTTGGTCTTGCGAGGCAGTATTTACATGACGGGAATTTTTACGGTGGAGTATCTTTCCGGCATGTTTTTAAAGCATTATAATATGTGTCCGTGGGATTACAGCAGCAGTCCTTTTCAGTATAAAGGCGTTATTCGGCTGGACTATGCGCCGGTATGGTTTTTGGTTGGAATAATCTATGAAAAATTCTTGAAATGCAGAGGTAACTGTTATATGATAGTAGGTGATGATAAAGCTTGAGAACACATAGGAGGTAATCTATGAGACACTTAATGAGTCCGTTGGATTTGTCCGTAGAGGAATTAGCGAAGGTTTTAGACCTTGCTAACGATATTGAAAAAAATCCAGAGAAATATGCCCATAAATGTGATGGGAAAATCTTAGCAACCTTGTTTTATGAACCAAGTACAAGAACACGTTTAAGTTTTGAGTCTGCCATGATGCGTCTGGGAGGAAAAGTTTTAGGATTTTCCAGCGCAAACTCAAGCTCTGCCGCAAAGGGCGAAAGTGTGGCAGATACTGTGCGCACTGTGTCCTGCTATGCAGATATTTGTGCTATGCGTCATCCAAAAGAAGGTGCGCCATTAGTTGCGTCTATGGCATCTGAAATTCCTGTTATCAACGCAGGTGACGGAGGACATCAGCATCCTACACAGACACTTACAGATTTACTTACAATCCGCTCTTTAAAAGGAAGACTGGACAATATTACCATTGGTCTTTGCGGAGACTTAAAGTTCGGAAGAACAGTACATTCTTTAATTGAAGCGCTGGTACGCTACGAGGGTGTGAAATTTGTTTTGATTTCTCCGGAAGAGCTTCGTATTCCGGATTATATTCGTGAAGACGTTTTAAAAGCCAGCGGTCATGAGTTTATTGAAGTAGAGCGTTTGGAAGAGGCAATGCCGAGTCTTGACCTTCTGTATATGACACGTGTGCAGAGAGAACGTTTCTTCAACGAAGAAGATTATGTACGAATGAAAGATTTCTATATCTTAGATAAAGCAAAAATGGCGCTGGCAAGAGAGGATATGCTGGTGCTTCATCCATTGCCAAGAGTAAATGAAATTTCCGTAGAAGTAGATGCAGACCCAAGAGCAGCTTATTTCAAACAGGTACAGTACGGTGTTTATGTAAGAATGGCATTGATTTTAAGCTTGTTAGGACTGGGGGTAGACTTATGTTAAATGTAGGCCGTTTAAGTGAAGGTGTGGTTTTAGACCATATTAAAGCAGGAAAAAGCATGACAATTTATCATGACTTAAAGTTAGATAAGCTGGACTGCTGTGTGGCAATTATTAAAAATGCCAGAAGTGATAAAATGGGACGCAAGGACATTATTAAAGTAGAATGTCCCATTGACTCATTAAATTTAGATATTCTGGGATTTATCGACCATAATATTACGGTAAATATTATTAAAGACGGAGAAATTGTAGAGAAGAAAGACCTTTCTCTCCCAAAAGAAATCCGGAATGTAATCCGCTGTAAAAACCCACGTTGTATTACTTCTATTGAGCAGGAGCTGGATCATGTATTTATTTTGGCAGACCCGGAAAAGGAAATATATCGCTGCAAATATTGTGAAGAAAAGTACAGGGGAAACAGAAATAAATAAAGTTTGCCGGCAGTCATCTGGAGGCAGAGTCTGCCGGTTTTTCTGTAACAGGAACAATAGGAGGAGCTTATGAAAGAGAATGCAAAAGGACATTTGCTGGCATTGTTCACCATTTGTGTCTGGGGAACAACGTTTATTGCCACAAAGGTTTTGTTAAAGGCATTTACACCGATTGAAATTTTATTTATGCGGTTTTTAATTGGTTATTTTTTGCTTTTGCTTATGAACCGTCAGGGCTTGTCTGTCAGTAATAAAAAGCAGGAATTGTATTTTATTGGCGCAGGGCTTACAGGGGTAACTTTTTATTTCCTGTTGGAAAATATCGCATTGACGTATACTTATGCGTCTAATGTGGGAATTATCATTGCCACAGCGCCTTTCTTTACCGCAATTTTGGGAAGAATGTTTTTGAAAGAGGAGAAGTTGAAAACAGGATTTTTTGTGGGATTTCTTACCAGTATTACCGGAATTATTCTGATTAGCATACATGGAAGCAGCGCTTTTTCTTTAAATCCCAAGGGGGATATTCTGGCATTTCTGGCTGCTTTTGTGTGGGCATGCTATTCTGTATTGGTGAAAAAAATCGGTTCTTTCGGAATTTCTACCATTCAGAGTACCCGCCATATTTTCTTTTATGGCATTTTGTTTATGATTATTCCTGTATTTCTTATGGGATTTGAATGGAAATTGGAACGGTTTAGTAATCCGATTTATTTGGGAAATATGCTGTTTTTAGGAGTAGGGGCTTCTGCTCTTTGCTTTGTGACATGGAATTTGGCGGTAAAGCTTTTGGGAGCAGTACGTACCGCTGTGTATTTATACCTTTCTCCGGTTGTGACAATTCTTGCTTCTGCGATTATTTTAGGAGAAAAAATAACAGTGATATCGGTAATTGGAGCAGGTTTGGTCTTTGCAGGACTGCTTTTATCGGACAAGGGAAAAGGAAAAAATTAGAAAAGGCTAGACATTTTATACATGAGAGGCTATTATTTATTCCATAGGAAATTGCGTCCTATGAAATAAATAACGTTCCGCAAGGATTGCACTGCCTATGCAGAAGAAAAGACGCTCAGGGAGGATATGGAATGAAAAAAGTTGTGAAATTCGGTGGGAGTTCTCTTGCCAGTGCAGAACAGTTTGAAAAAGTAGGGAAAATTATTCGTGCAGATGAAAGCAGAAGATACGTTGTTCCGTCTGCACCCGGAAAACGTTTTTCAGAGGATACAAAGGTTACGGATTTACTTTATGCCTGTTATGAGGCAGCAGACGATGAGGGGGAATTTGAAAAGATTTTAGAAGAAATCAAAGCTCGCTATCAGGAAATTATTGATGGCTTACAGATTTCTCTGTCATTGGAAAAGGAATTTGAGGAAGTAAAAGAGAACTTTAAAAATCAGATTGGGAAAGAATATGCCGCATCCAGAGGGGAATATTTAAACGGAAAAATTATGGCGGCATATTTGGGCTATGAATTTGTGGACCCGGCGGAAATCATTCGTTTTGACGGAAACGGACAGTTTGATGCAGGAATTACAGAGCTTTTGGTTGCCAAGAAATTAAATAATATAGAACGGGCAGTTGTACCGGGATTTTATGGAGCAAAAGAAAACGGAGAAATTAAAACCTTTTCCAGAGGAGGTTCTGATATTACCGGCTCTATTCTTGCAGGAGCTTTAGATGTAGACTTGTATGAAAACTGGACAGATGTTTCAGGAGTTATGGTAACAGACCCCAGAATTATCCCAAACCCAAAGTCCATTGATACCATTACTTATCGTGAACTCCGTGAGCTTTCTTACATGGGCGCTACTGTGCTTCACGAGGATGCTATTTTCCCTGTAAGAAAAGCAGGTATTCCGATTAATATTAAAAATACCAATGAACCGGAAGCAGAAGGAACAATGATTGTAGAGGATACCTGTAAAAAGCCATTATATACCATTACCGGTATTGCAGGGAAAAAAGGTTTCTGTTCTCTGTTTATTGAAAAATCCATGATGAATGCAGAAATCGGTTTCGGAAGAAAGGTATTGCAGGTGTTAGAAGAACAGGGGATTTCTTTTGAACATATTCCATCAGGAATTGATACTATGACGGTATTTATCCATCAGGATGAGTTTGCGGAAAAAGAGCAGCAGGTAATTGCAGGCGTACATAGAACTGTAAATCCGGATTACATGGAATTAGAGTCAGACTTGGCTTTGATTGCTGTGGTTGGTAGGGGCATGCGTTCAAACCGTGGTACTGCCGCAAGAATTTTTGCTGCGCTGGCACATGCTGATGTTAATGTTAAAATGATTGATCAGGGCTCCAGTGAGTTAAATATCATTGTGGGTGTGAAAAATGAAGACTTTGAAGTGGCAATTAAAGCGCTGTATGACATTTTTGTAGAAACACAGATTTAAGAGGTGATTTTGTGAAATTAGTAATTATTGAACCATTAGGTGTGGAAAAAGAGCAGCTTTTAAAAATTGCAGAAGAAAAGCTCTCAAAAGATGTAGAAATTGTATATTATGATACAAGAGTCACAGACACCGAAACTTTGATTGAAAGAGGAAAAGATGCAGATATTCTCGTGGTGGCAAATCTTCCTTTAAATGAAGAAGTGATAGAAGGTTGTGAAAAATTAAAACTTTTATCAGTTGCTTTTACAGGTGTGGATCATATTCCTTTGGATTTATGTAAGGAAAAGGGAATTTGTGTATGTAATTGTGCAGGCTATTCTACGGCAGCTGTATCTGACTTAGTCTTTGGTATGCTGATTTCTCTTTACCGCAGACTTGCACAGTGTGATATTGCTGTGAGAAACCAAGGAACAAAAGACGGTTTAGTAGGATTTGAACTGGAGGGTAAGAAATTTGGTGTAATCGGTGCAGGCGCAATCGGTACAAGAGTAGCCCGCATTGCAAAAGCCTTTGGATGTGAGGTTTATATATACAGCAGAACAGAGAAAGAGATTGAAGGCGCTCAATTTGTATCAATGGAAGAGCTTTTATCTGTCTGTGATATTGTTTCTCTGCACGTACCTTTAAATAAGGAAACAACACATCTGATAGATAAAGGAAAATTAGCATTGATGAAGGAAAATGCTGTGCTCATCAATACCGCAAGGGGTCCGGTGGTGGACAGTGAAGCTTTGGCAGAGGCGCTGAATGAAGGAAAAATTGCAGGAGCTTGTGTGGATGTATTTGAAAAAGAGCCACCGGTAGAAGCATCGCATCCTCTGTTTCATGCAAAAAATATTTTGGTGACACCACATGTGGCATTTGCTACAAAAGAAGCTATGGTGAAGCGTGCACATATTGTATTTGAAAATGTGAGAGCGTGGGAAAATGGGAAATCGCAGAATGTAATGTAAAATTGTTCACTGACAAAAAAGTTTGAACATTTTAGAATGGATTTATCAGCAAAATAGCAGATTGAAAAAAGTGCAAATTTCAAAAGGTTTGCACTTTTTCTATGTTTCGGGGAAAAAGGCAGAAAAACGATACAAAAATAAAAAAAGCTCCGTCTCCTGTTGATTTTTCTGAAAAACAGGGATAATTTATTGGCCGACACCTTTAGATGCTTTAAATGTGACAGGTAAAGATGAAAAGTCAAGGTAGAAATACTTTGGCTTTTTATATTCTGAAACATAAAAATTACTATATTTGTATTCTGAATATTGTGAAAAATACAAATGGATTATTATAGTGAAATAGATTATAGTTAGAGAACCCAACAATTTTCTACGCTAGGCTGAAAGGAGGATAGACGTTTAATGGATGAAATGAGCCTGTTATATTTATTAAAGCAAAGTACGGAATTAAGCAGAGAAAGGATGTGAGAGAGCAGGTAAAAAAGGCAATGAGTGCGTTACAAGCGCTTACCAGATATTTGTATGAGAACGGAATACAAGAAATTCCTTCAAACTTATGTGAATATTATCAATTTCTGGAGGAAAGACCGTTATGCGACTATATTACTTGCATCAAATCGGTGGAGCCTTTTTACGATGCAGGAATAGTCAACAAAGAAGTTGAAGAATTATTTCAAGAGGAAAATCTAGAGGAAATCCAGCAGAATGCAATTGTTGGAAACGGAATACGGTTTTTTCGTGAAAAACTTCAGAAGCTGGAAGAAGAAAAATCTGAAGATACGTGGATTTACATTAAGGAATGTGAGGAAGAGTATGTGCGATTTCGGTTGTTTTTATTAGAAACAGAATTTAGAGATTCCATTTCTATGGAATATGATATAGCTAACTTAAATGTGCCTGCGGAAATCGTCCAAATATTAAAAAAATCTTTTTCATGTAAAAAACATTATGGCAAGGACGTAGAAGTATGTCCGGTGTGCGGAAAACCGATTATGGAAAAACGCGAAAATATTTGCGATAACGAAGTTTGCAACTGGTACATTCAAAAAGAAAAATTAGAACCTAAAACTATAAAACTTCAAGGAAAGGCAATGGAGTTGCTTCCCGGTATTTATCGATTTTGTCTGTCTCCGGGGATTGCGGAAAGAAAAATTTATCAAAAATTGAAAGACCTTTATGGCGCGGACCATGTTTTTTTATATCCACATGTGGACCGATATGATATTGATGTTCAGAAAAATGGAAAGGCGGTACATCTGGATATTAAGGATGTAAAAAATCCGTTAAGACTTTTTAAGACACTTACAGAAACCAGTGATTTATCGAAATTATTCTATTCAAAAGAGAACCCCGTTTATCTTGTTATTCCAGAGCATCGGATTTCCATTTATACGCAGACGAACAGAAACCTTAGTTATATAGAACAGCTACGCAGCTATCTAACAGAAGCCGGAATGGATATTCGTGTTATTCGGGAGGCACGATTGCCTGTTATGTTGAATAGCGAATGGAGGTGTCAGGATGAGCCGTTATCGTGAATTATATAAAGAACTCAAAGAAGTCTTGCCTTTTTATAAAAGGACAAGTCAGATAGCAATAGAAGTATGCTTATATGTTATCCATTCCATAGGAGAGGATATAGAAGCAAAAGAGGGGTGGAGCGTTTTTAATAAATATTATCTGCGTTTGTCTGAAAAAAGGGTTACAGCAGAGCATCAGAGATGGCTTTATATGGTGAGAAAGTACTGGCATTCTTATGGCAGCCGTTTTTACTGGAACAGGGATTTGGATGACTACATGACACATATGGAACGTGAACGTATATTTACGATAGAAGAAGGACATATTCGTATCAACCCATCTTGCCAGGTTTCTGTGGAGAGATTTTTGTTATTTCGAAATTTTTTAAATTCTCTTCCGGATGAAGAAGAAATAAAAAAAGAGGTTTATTGTGAAAAAATCTTTTATAGAAATCAAGAGGCCTTTGAGCTGAATGTAGAAAGTTCGTCAGATGAATTAGCTACGCTTCCTGCTTATAGAGAAAAGAAAATCTATACAATCCGGCAAGATAAAGATTGGAATATGATTTTGGCAGAAATGGGGGGAATATTTTCACATAGACCATCCATTCAGCTTGAAATTTTGGGTGGAGATGAGTTAAAACTGGATGGTTTACGCCACGTTGTAGGGACTTTAGGCTCCGGAAAGTCAACTTTAAAACAGGCTTTAATCTATGATGCGGTGAAAAATGAACATTTAAAAATAGCAGTTGTAGAAAATTCGATTTCAAAATTGCTTGAATTATGGATGTTGTTAAAACAGTGTGGAATACGGGCAATACCATTTATCAGTACTTCAAGTGAAGAAATCTATTTACGAGAGTATCTTGCGGCTTGTAGAGGAATTCGTGAAATAAAAAACTCTGATGAAATAGCTATTTTGTCCGGGAATTGTATTTTAAAAGCCGTTGCAGGGGATGAAACTGAAAAATATCCATGCAACCGGCTCTTGAATGAGCAATCAGTTCCGGTTGTCTGTCCTTTTTTTGGTGCATGTGGACATCAGTTCCGTATACGAGAACTGATAGATGCGGATGTTATTTTAATTACGCCACAGGCAATCGCAAGGAGTAAAGTTGCAAAACCAATCGATAATTATAATCGGAGCATGTACGAACTTTTATATGACCTTATGGAGCTTATTATTGTAGATGAGGCAGATGACATTCAACAAGATTTTGAACGTTCTTTAATGGTAACAGAGCATATTAACCGGGAACAGGAGTCTATTCTCGTAGAAATAGAAAAACTGTATAAAAATGTTGAAGGTTGTAGTGTGATTAAAAACGATTTATACAATTTTAAACAGGACTTCGAACGAATGAAATCTCATTTGACCCTCATGGAACGGATTTTTATTAAATATCACGATATTATTGAACATTATAATAACAAAAATATTTTGATTAATGTTTTGCGGGATAAAGTTTTGAAAGGATTTTCTTATGAAAAAGTCCTCATCGATGGAAAGGAAACATCTTTTGAAAAACTTCTTTTGGAGTATGTAAAACTAACAGATGGAATGTATGGAATAACAGAGGAGCAGCTAGGCAATGAGATAAAAACTATGTTGGATTTTCTGTTTGATTTCCACTGGACGGGTAGCTATGCAGAGAAGAAGATTGAGGAAAATAGTTTAGCTTTACTAAAAAGATATGGTGTAACGTATGCTCCTGACATTAAAAATAAGGAACTTCAGTTCCAACGATATATATTACTTATGTTGCTGGTTCCGTTTGATGTAATGCTGAAAAGATTAGTTCGATTATATAGCTCCGTATATTTTGAAATGGAAGGTTACAGTAAAAGTGTACGTATGTTTGCCGGAATTAGAGAACAAATGCGCCACCTGGTTACGGAACCATGTTTTGGTATGCTGCTTGGCTATAAATTGGAATTCAAGGATCATCTGCTTTATATTGATGCACTCCGTTATGTAGGTGTAGGAAGAGAGATGCTGTTGAACTGGTCAGGGGCTAAAGAAGAACTTGGGAAGAAGGGTCCAGGCATTTTATGTCTGTCAGGAACAAGTTTAGCGCCGAAATCTGCGCATTATCATATTGCGAAAAAACCAGATGCCATTCTGTATGGAAAACCGGAAGGGAAAATTTATATGAAATTTAAGCCTTTAGCAGATGGAAAATCTTATATCCGTATTTCCGGAACGAGTGAAAGACAGAGAAAAGAAAATCTTAAAAAAATGATAGATAGGTTAGCAGATACCCTTCGTGCTTGCCTTTCCAAAAGTCAATATCGGAAGATTATGATTATTTGCGGAAGTTATCAGGAAGCAGAAGCAGTGTGTGCAAAGCTCAGATATCATAATTTTAATGCTTATTTTGTGAATGAAGATGGGGCAGAAAAGAAAAATTATATGGTCTATCGTAAAGATATTGAAAGATTTCCGGTTCTGAGTAATTATGCGGATATTTTGGTGGTTCCGCTGATTGTTATTTCAAGAGGATTTAATATCCTGGATGAAGACGGGAATTCTTATTTTGGTACGGAATTTTATTTGGCAAGACCGTATATGGTTCCCGGAAATTATGCGAATGAAATTCAAATAATTCATTATCAACTGGATACAATTATAGATGCTGTAAAAAAAGAAAACAAAGATTATCAAAATCGAATGTTAGCATTTCGAAAAGCTTGTTTTGTCAAATTTATTCATGTCATTAATATTACATACTGGAAAAGCTTAAACGAGGAAGACAGGGAAATCATGACATGGTTTATTTTAATCCAGATGAAGCAGGCAATTGGGCGTTTACAAAGAAATGGGAATGAAAGTTTTGTTTTTTTGTGTGATAGCGCCTTTTGCGATGGGCTGCAGAAACAAGGGACAGAACTAAGTCCAAGTACAAGCACAATTCATTCCATGGAATTTTTATTGAAGAGTATTATGGAAGATAAGGCAACAAAAATTCTGTACCAGAACTTTTATGAAGCAATTTGTGAGATGAACAGAGAAGTAGAACGGATATATTGTAATCTGCAGGAGGAAGATGAATGAAAGAAAACAAATTACAATTGCATGCAATGGAAGTACGAAGAGAAGCATTAAAAGAACACAAAATCTATATTTACCGGATACCTTCTCATTTGAAAAATTTTTTAAGGAAAGTAAAACCAATAAAAGAATATGATTGGGCAGGAACGGTAATCAAGAAAGTTGTTATTTTAAATTTTCCCGGTGTTTTATTTGCGTTTGGAAAAGTATATCAAATTTCCGGCAATGATAATATTTGGTTCGTAAGCATGGAAGAAATCAACGTGGAGCTTTTGAAAATCCGAACCATAGAATGGATTAAAAAAAAGCTACGAAGATAATTTCAACGAAAAATTTCCTTATGATTTAGAAGGAGACTGGGGAAAATGCGAATGTGTGTCTATGGATACTTTGTATAGGTATGAGGCGCTCATGTACGGATTATTACCAAAATATTATGGGTATCGGCTGACACAAAACCCAATACGTATGGATACTTTGGGTTGTGAGCTGAATTTTACACTGGTTATGACGGATGGAACTGATACAGAATTAATAACGCCGCCTATTTTTTTAGGAAGGAAAAACCAAGAAGCATTTATTTCGGAAAATATTGAGGAGATTGTGACAGATGAGGAAACATATTATACAGATCAGCCTTTTTCTTACTATTTGGATATAAGGCTTAAAAAGTGTATTGATGAGGAATATTATACTCTTCACACAACTTTACATACCAGAATATGGACGGGTTATTCTATTATTAACAAAAATACGGGAAAAAACTATTTATCCGGAAAACAAAGCACAAAAGTATATCTTTGTAGGGACAGTAAATATTATAATCATGTGCAGCCGGTTTATTTTGAAATTGATGTGAAACGTGGGAAGAAAGAAAAGGCCTGGTGGTGTGATTGTGCGGATAGCTGTTTTTTAGAACTTGAGCAGATTGATATCCAAGAAATATTGGAACAAAATCAAGCTGTCAGAAATTTTGAAATGAACGGTCATGCACTTATTATCACGAAGTTTTTAAAAAATTATGTAAGCAGAGGTGCAGGTTTACCGGAGCGAAAAGAAATGTGGGAGCGAATAACAGAATGTTTTCCAGAACTAACCCCACGTCAACCTCTTAATGAAATACACATAATAGGGAAAACCATTTTAACTACTGCAAAAGAAGTAGAAGAGGAAGAAGGAATTAGTGAGGAATTACAGTTTCCGAATATAGCAATCAATAAAAAAGGATATTTGTATAACGGGAATTGTAATAGAATTATTTTTTATGTGGCATCAAATAATCCTGTTATTCAAAGTGCTTTTTAAGAGATGCTTCAGAGTTTGCTAAGAGTTTCTTTTTCAAATCATAATATAGTTCAGATTAATGGAAAAGAAGTTCAGATTGTCTTTGTAAAAAACCAATTTTCCGGAATGCTCCCCTGTATAAACAGAAAAACGCATGAGAAAGAAAGAGAAGAAGAATTAAGAAAAATATTTGGTGATGATAAGAGAAACACTTTAAAATTGGCAGCTATTGATATGCTTGATTTTCGTTTGAAAAAATATAGTAATTTGAAAGATATCGATCCAAAATATTTTATTCGGAATAAATTAGCAAAAATGGGAGTAATGACACAATTCATAGACGGCTCTGTTGTAGACGGGATGGAGAAGGAAACGGTTTATAGAAATAAAGACTTTCTTTCCAGATTGAAAAATACCGTAGAGGATCTTGTTTTTGCGGGCGGGTTTTATTCGCCGCTCATGTATGAGGATAAGAAATATTTCATACATGAAATGGATTGCATAGTTGGATTTGGAAGAATATCAGATTTAAACAATGGTAAGATATTTGGAATGACGTTAATTAAAGACGGAGCTATGTTTATAAGACTTTATAATGATGAAGAACGATGGTTTTCTATACCTGAGATGTGTCAAAGACTTGATAGAGAACTTTTGAAAAAAGTAAATTTTATAGGCTGTAAGGCTAGTGTTTTAGCGGATGGGATTAAGCAATGGTTTTTAAGAACTATTAATGAGCTTACATGTATTCATAAAAAAGTTGTTTGCTTTATTGATTGTGCAAGCAGAAATCAATTAAAACTAGCTAAAAATGCTGATTTTAAGAAATGTATGGAAACAGAGCTTTTTATTCATAAAGAAAACTTAACATTAATTCGCTTTAATACAACGGATGAGGTACCGAGCGCCCATACTTTAGACGATAAGAAGCCTTATAACCGGATTAGTGGTGTATATCAGAGTGAATACAGAAGAAATACGTTCTATCTGGTACATAAAAGGTCGGATATAAAGGCTCCAAAAGCTTCTTTGACAAAACTAATGCTTCCTTCAAAACCACTTTATCTTCAGACAGTGGCAGAGATTGATATTGTAACATCACAGGAAACTTTGTTTTCATATTATGCAGAGTTAACCTTTGATTTAATGAGTATGCCGCTTACTGCATCACCGCAGACGCTTACCCCATTGCCACTATATTTATTAAAAAGACTTACAGAATATATTATTGCAGAGAATGGGAAAGACATGACAAGGCAAGAGCTGGAAGAAAATGAAGCAACACAAGAAAGGCGGTCATACAATAAAAGAGAATTTATGGGTAAAATAAAGAGGCGATTTTAGAAAAAAGATTTGACAGCAGGAATGAAAATAAAACCTGCTGTCACCCAAGAAAGATTGCGCAAGCGGTTCACAAAAGGATTATGGGTTGATTTCCATGAAGTTAATCCAGAAATCATCGTAAATATTGACTTTTATTTTGTCCTGGAAGGTATAGGAAGATACTTCAAATTTGCTTTCTTCTAAGTAATACACAAGTACAGTGCGATTTATAGGATTTACAATCCAATATTCCCGAACTCCTGCACCAGCATAAAGGTTTAGCTTTCTGACATAGTCATGGCTGGAGTTTCCCGGAGAAATAATTTCGATAATCCAGTCAGGCGCTCCGGTGCAGCCTCTTTCTGTCAGTTTGTTAGGGTCACAGATAACGCTTATATCTGGCTCAACAATGGTCGTTCTTTCTTCCCATAATTTAACTGCAAACGGAGAGGGATAAACTTCGCATAATCCGGCTTTTAAATCAATATAATTTGCAATTTTTTGATGGATTTTTCCTAAGATTTTTTGATGGATACGGCTGGGAGCAGCCTGGTAATAAATCTGACCGTCTATCAGTTCGGCTCGTACATCTTCAGGAAGAGTGTAATAATCAATTTCTGTGTAAATCTGTTTTTGTGGTATTGCCATAGTAAAACGTCCTTTCTACTCGATGGATTGTGACAGAGTGGTAATACTCATGTATTTCTGACATTTGAGCATCTCCCTTATAGCGCTGTTTTAAAGATGGAAATACTTTTTCTATTATGTCTGATTATATATTATAAAACTATTGGTGTAAATAGATATGGATGTAGTCAAGCTAAAAATTTTAAACTTTTTTGTTACGCAACATCTTGACAGGGCGAGTCGTTTTTATTATACTTTAAGTGTACTAGGATACATAGTACACACAATACAAATTGTCATACACTGGGAAAGGAGGAGAGACCTTGATTGTTATTGATTACCGAGATCGGAAACCCATATATGAACAAATTGTGGAAAAATTTCAAATGTTGATTATTAAAGGAGTTTTGGAGCCGGACACACAGATGCCGTCTGTAAGAAGCCTGGCTACGGAGCTGTCCATCAATCCCAATACCATACAAAAGGCATATTCTCTTTTGGAACAGCAGGGATTTATCTATCCTGTAAAAGGCAGAGGAAACTTTGTTTCAGGAAATCAGGCATTGGTAGAACAGCGAAAAAATGTTTTCTTACAGAAGCTGAAAATACTGATAAAAGAAGGAAAAGAGATTGGAATTTCAAAAGAAGAGTGTGTGGAAAAGACAGCGGAATTTTACGAGGAGGTTAAAGTATGATTAAAACAGAAAAACTGTCCAAATCCTTTGGTTCTTTACAGGCAGTGAACGAAGTATCTTTAAAAATTTCGGATAACAGTATTTTCGGACTGGCAGGAACCAACGGCGCAGGAAAAAGTACACTCTTGCGTATGCTGGCAGGAGTTTTAAAACAAGACAGCGGAACAATATTTATAGATAATAAACCGGTGTACGAAAATCCTACTATAAAGGAAGAAATTTTCTTTTTGCCGGATGTAGCTTATTTTTTTCAAAATGCAACCATGAAAGAAATGGTTCAGTATTATGCCATGTACTATCGAAAATATGATAGAGAGCGTTTTCATAAGCTGGCTTCTAATCTGGGCTTAGATGAAAAAAGAAAAATCAGCACTTTTTCAAAGGGAATGAAACGTCAGGCTGCATTGATACTGGGAATTTGTTCAGGTACAAAATATTTGTTTTGTGATGAGACTTTTGACGGTTTAGATCCGGTTATGCGTCAGGCTGCAAAGAGCATTTTAGCCTATGAGGTTTCCGAAAGAGAATTTACACCGATTATTGCTTCTCATAATCTGCGTGAGCTGGAAGATATTTGTGACCACGTAGGGTTGCTGCATAAAGGCGGTGTTCTTCTGTCAAAAGATGTAGAAGATATGAAGCTGCATATTCATAAAGTACAGTGTGTCATACCGGATGAGACAGCGGAAGGAGAGCTTTTGCAAAAGTTGGATGTGATGCAGTATGAGAAACGGCTTTCTCTTTTGACCATGGTGGTGCGAGGGGAACGAGAAGAGATTATGAGGAAAATCAACGAAAGAAAACCTCTGTTTGCAGAGGCAATTCCCTTAACTTTAGAAGAAATCTTTATCAGTGAAACGGAGGTGGCAGGATATGACATCAAGAAATTATTTATTTAACAGTATAAAGGAAAATATTCGGAGAAATTTTTATTTGCTTATTCTTATTACTTTAGGATTGCTTGCGGTATTTCCGTTACAGACAATTATGGCATTAGACAGGGCGAAAGCAATTACTCCTATGGAGGATGAAATAAATCCGGTAAAGATAGAATTTTTAAATTGTATTGGAATAGAGAATAATATGGCAACAATTTTTATCGGCGTGATTGCTGTTTTATTAGGCTTTATAGGTTTTTATTATCTGTATTCCGGTGAAAAAACAGATTTTTATCACAGTCTTCCTTTAAAAAGAGAAGAGCTTTTTGTTATTCCTTTTTTCAGCGGGTTTTTCATGTTTTTTGTGCCGTATTTGCTGAGTGTAGGCATTACCTACCTGATTGGCATCGGCTATCATGGAGTCAGTGCACAAAGCGGATTTCAGGCGATTGTGGCAATCGGGATGAATATTTTGTTTTTCCTTGAATTGTATGTGTTTGCAATTTTAGCTATATTGCTGACAGGAAATTTATTTATAGGTATTCTTGCTTTTACGGGATTTATGTCTTACGGCTGGATTGTATACGGGGCATATCACTATATGAACAATATGTTTTTTGATACTTTAGCACAGTTTCAAGAACCAGGGATTACAAAATATTTAAGTCCTATTATTTCACACTTAGATGCACTGGATCTTTGGGCTGCAGAAATAGGCAGTATAAGAGGGTATGTGATTTATGCAGTAATTTTAATTGCTGTGGTTTTAGCAGTAGATGTGTGTATTTATAAAATACGACCGTCCGAGAGCTTTCATAAATCCGTAGCTTTCCAGAAGCTTCAGCCGATGATTAAGGTTTGTGCAGTGCTGCCGATTTCTGTTTTAATTTCTCTGTTTTTTAGTGCGGGTATGGAGCATGAATTTTTGTGGCTGTGCGTATCTGTGATTTTAGTGTCAATTGTTTTATCTTGTGTATTTGAATTTTTATTTACTATGGATATTCGTAAATGTATTCGGCCCCAAATATCAACCGGTGTGATTTTAGCTGTCTTGGCAGTGGTTTTAGCCGGATATAAAATGGATATTTTAGGTGTGGATGAATACTTGCCGGAAAAAGATGATGTGGAGACTATGTCTGTTTATTTTACTAGTATCAATGAAAGAGCAAATTATCCGATGAAATATCCGGTGGGAGCAGATGAACAGATGGAGAGAAATCAGACAAAAGATTTTGATGCTATATATGAAATGGCAAAGCTTGGTGTAAATTATTATAAGGATCATGATAAGCAAAGTGTTGATATAGCTCCGGCTTTTCTTCGGACTCAAAGCACATGGGCTCTTACAGAAGAGGATGAAAGCGTTATGGTATCTGTATACATCCGCTATCACTTAAAAAACGGAAAAACCGTAAACAGAGCTTATTACTTGCCGGAAAGCAAAGAAATTTTAGCCTTGGCCTCTGATATTTATGATAACTGGGATTATAAAAAAACAATGCTGCCTACTAGCTATGTATCAGAACAGGATATAGAATACTTATATGTAAAAGATATTTTTGATAAAAGACTTCAGCTTAATGCAACAGAAGACGTTATAGATAATATTTATAAAACCTATAAAGGAGAGTTGGAAAGTATGACTTTGGAACAAAGCTCCAAAGACAGAATTCTAGGCTATCTATCCGTAGAAGAAAAAATTGAGGAAAATTATAATCAGACAACGGATTTTCCGATTTATGAAAGTTTTACAAAGACAAGAGAGCTTCTGGAAAATGCAGGACAGCCTTTAAAAGAGCTTTCATCAGATGACATTCTGAGTATTACTTGCTATGGAACAAGAAGCAATGGCGAATATGTAGAAGAAGTAATTACAGACAAGGCAGAGATTGAAGAAATTCTTCCAAGCCTTACTTATGAAATGGGGCATTATGGATTGGGAAGCAAGGTGAGCTATGAGCTTAATTTTAACATTCTGTTTGAAGACAGAGAAACTCAGATGCAGAACAATTTATACATGATGGAAGGAGAAGCTTTCAACAGTCTTTTAGAAAAACTGAATATTGACTAACCATTCGAATAGAAAAAAGGAGGAGTTGCCGTTTAGGAGATATGTCTCATGCGGCAACTCCTTTTTTTTTGCGCCATTGACAAGCATGAGAAAACAAGGGTACAATAGAATTAAAATTTGCAAGAAAATCGGGAGTAAGGAAAATGAGCAGACGATTGAATTTAGAGGATGAAAAAGAACTGATGGCACTTGGAAAAGCCCTTTCTTCTGAGATTAGAATTCGCATTTTAGAGCTTTTGCAAAAAGAACCTCTCTGTGTAAATGAAATTGCAGAAATATTGGAAATACCTCCGTCTTCCGCAGCGCTGCACGTGCGGGTGCTTCAGGAAGCGAACCTAATTCGTACAGAACTAAAGCCGGGAATTCGTGGTTCTATGAAGCTTTGTATTCTTCAGGAAACCAGCATTTTACTGCATTTGGAAAAAAGGGAAACGAAAAAAAGAGAAGAAATTATTTCTATGCCCGTAGGAAATTATGTGGATTATAAAATTACACCTACCTGCGGGATGGTAAACGAGGAGGAATATATTGACGGGGAGGATGAGCCCAGATGCTTTTATGACCCCAGAAGGACGACTGCAAAGCTGGTGTGGTTTTCTTCCGGTTATTTGGAATATCGTTTTCCAAATGCAGGATTGCAAAGAGAAGATGCCAAAGGAATGGAATTTTCCGCAGAATTGTGTTCGGAAACCGCAGATTACAATTTAGACTGTCCTTCTGATATTACCTTATGGATTAACGGCATAGAAGCAGGTACTTGGACCTGTCCTTCCGATTTTGGGGGCAGACGGGGAAAATTAAATCCGGATTGGTGGGAGGATAAAAACACCCAGTACGGAAATTTAAAAACATGGCGTATCGACGAAACAGGGACGTATTTAGACGAAGAATTGATTAGCAACAAAAGGATTAAAGAATATTCTCTGGCAGAGGGAGATTATATTTCTGTGCGAATAGGAATTAAGGAAGACGCTTCTCATGTGGGTGGCGTAAATATTTTCGGAAGCTGCTTTGGGGATTATCCGCAGGACTTGGTAATGAAATTAAAATATTAGGCAAAAAAGTCTTTACAAGGGGAATAGATATGCTATAATTTCATTATAAACATAAAATATAAAATAAAACATAAAAAATGTTTTGAATAAAGTAAAGCTATAATTGGGAGGTAGAGATGGAGAAACAACTATTAAAAAAATTTCAGGAGCTTTATGGAGAGGGAGGAGATATTCGAAGCTATTTTTCTCCCGGACGTGTAAATCTTATTGGGGAGCATACGGATTATAACGGAGGACATGTTTTTCCATGTGCTTTGACAATCGGAACTTACGGCGTAGCAAGAAAGAGAGAGGATAGAAAAATCCGCTTCTATTCTGAGAATTTCAGCCGTTTAGGCGTTTTTGAAACAAGCTTGGATGATTTGGTATACCGAGAAGAAGCCAACTGGACAAACTATCCAAAGGGAGTTGTCTGGACCTTTAAAGAAAAAGGCTATGTGGCAGATACCGGTTTTGACATGGTTATGTATGGAAATATTCCAAACGGTTCCGGTTTATCTTCTTCTGCTTCCGTAGAGCTGTTGATGGGTGTTATCTTAGTAGACCTTTTTGGCTTTGAAGGACTTTCCATGATTGACTTGGCTCTGTACGGACAGTATGCAGAAAATAAATTTAACGGTATGAACTGTGGAATTATGGATCAGTTTGCCATTGCCATGGGAAAAGAAAATCACGCTATTTTCTTAGATACCGGCAATCTGCATTATGAATATGCACCAATTCAGATGGACGGGGCAAAAATTGTGATTGCAGCCAGCAATAAAAAGAGAAAACTGACAGACTCAAAATATAATGAAAGACGTGCGGAGTGCGAGGAAGCGCTGGCAGATATTCAGAAACACGAGAATATTCAAGCGCTTGGTGAACTGACAGAAGAAAAATTTGAAGAAGTGAAAGCTTTTATCGCAAATCCAATATGCCGTAAAAGGGCAAAGCACGCAGTATATGAAAACCAGAGAACTATTCAGGCAGTAAAAGCATTGAAAGAAAATGATTTGGAAACTTTTGGAAAGCTTATGAACCAATCACATATTTCTCTTCGTGACGATTACGAAGTGACAGGAAAAGAGCTGGATACCCTTGTGGAAGCTGCTTGGAAACAGGATGGAGTAATCGGCTCCCGCATGACAGGTGCAGGCTTTGGCGGTTGCACAGTCAGCATTGTAAAAGAAGACAAAATTGACTCCTTTATTCAGAATATGGGAGAAATTTATGAAAAAGAGATTGGTTATGCAGCAGATTTTTATGTGGTAGAAATCGGTGACGGTTCCAGAAGAATTCAGTAAAATAAGAAAGGTGAAAAAAATGTTAAATAAAGACATCAGAGATTTAGTACAGTACGGTATGGAAGCAGGTCTTGTTCCTGCATGTGAAAAAAATTATACAATTAATTTACTGCTTGATTTATTTCATGAAGATGATTATGAAGAGCCAACAGAAGCATGTAATACCGATTTAGAAGAGATTTTAAAAAATCTTTTAGATGAAGCAGTGAAAAGAAATATTATCGAGGATAGCATCGGATACAGGGATTTATTTGATACAAAAATTATGAACTGCTTAATGCCTCGTCCTTCTCAGGTGCAGGAAAAATTCTGGAAAGAATACGAAAAAAGTCCGGAAACAGCTACCGATTATTTCTATAAATTAAGTCAGGACAGCGACTATATTCGCCGCTATCGTATTAAAAAGGACCAGAAATGGACAGTGGAAAGCCCTTATGGAACCATTGATATTACCATTAACCTTTCCAAACCAGAAAAAGACCCGAAAGCCATTGCAGCTGCAAAAAATGCAAAAGCAAGCGCTTATCCGAAATGCCAGCTCTGTATAGAAAATGAAGGATATGCCGGAAGATTGAACCATCCTGCAAGAGAAAACCACAGAATTATTCCGATTACAATCAATGAAAGCCAGTGGGGATTTCAGTATTCTCCTTATGTTTATTATAATGAACACTGTATCGTATTTAACGGACAGCATGTACCAATGAAAATTGAAAGAAATACTTTTGTGAAGCTTTTTGATTTTATTAAGCTGTTTCCGCATTATTTCCTTGGCTCTAATGCGGACCTTCCAATCGTAGGCGGTTCTATTTTAAGTCATGACCATTTCCAAGGCGGTCACTATACTTTTGCAATGGCAAAAGCTCCAATGGAAGAAACGGTCACTATTCCGGGATATGAAGATGTAGAAGCAGGTATTGTAAAATGGCCGTTATCTGTGCTTAGAATTCGCAGTAAGGATGAGAAGCGCCTCATTGATTTGGCAAGTCATGTTTTGGACGCATGGAGAGGATATACAGACGAGGCTGCATTAGTTTTTGCAGAAACAGACGGAGAACCACATAATACAATCACGCCGATTGCCAGAAAAAAAGGCGATATGTATGAATTGGATTTAACACTGAGAAATAATGTTACAACAGAGGAGCATCCATTAGGCGTATATCATCCTCATGCAGAATATCACCATATTAAAAAAGAAAATATCGGTTTGATTGAGGTTATGGGATTGGCAGTGCTTCCTGCACGCTTAAAAGAAGAAATGGAGCTTTTGGCAGAATATCTTGTGGAAGGTAAAAATCCTGCTGAAAACGAAGTTTTGGAAAAACATGCGGCATGGGTAGCAGAATTTGCGCCAAAATACGAAAAGATTACAAAGGAAAATGTAATGGACATTCTTCATGAAGAGGTTGGACAGGTGTTTGTTCATGTGTTGGAGGATGCCGGTGTATACAAATGTACAGAAGAAGGAAGAGAAGCGTTCAGACGTTTTCTGGCTGTATTATAAAGAGAAGACAAAAAAGATGGGCATTGCCTGTCTTTTTTGCACTTTATGTGGTATAATGAGCCTTGCAGAGTCCTGCGTGTACGCAGAGGACTCTATAAGGCGAAAAACTCACGGAGACGGCAGTCGACGTGGTATAATGTTTGCATTAAAAAATTTAAGGAGAATTCAATGAGGGAAAAAATCCTGCTGATAGATGGACACAGTATATTAAACAGGGCATTTTACGGATTGCCTGATTTGACAAATGCGGAAGGACTTCATACAAATGCGATTTATGGTTTCTTAAATATTTTATTTAAGATTTTGGAAGAGGAAAAGCCAGATTATCTTACTGTTGCTTTTGATTTACATGCTCCTACCTTCCGCCATAAGCAGTATGAGGCTTATAAAGGAACAAGAAAGCCTATGCCAATGGAATTAAGAGAGCAGATACCGGTGATGAAGGATGTACTTTCAGCAATGGGCGTTACCATGATTACCAAAGAGGGATATGAGGCAGATGACCTTCTGGGAACCGTAGCAAAGAAAAGTGAAGAAAAGGGTATGGACGTTACCATTCTTTCCGGTGACAGGGATTTATTGCAGTTGGCATCTTCTCATATTTGTATTCGTATTCCAAAGACAAAGGGCGGAAAAACTACCATCGAAGATTATTATGAAAATGATGTGAAAGAGGCTTATCAGCTTACGCCGTTACAGATTATTGAGTTGAAAGCATTGATGGGAGATACCGCAGACAATATTCCGGGACTTCCGGGTGTAGGAGAAAAGACAGCGACGAAAATCCTGTTGGAATACGGAACAGTAGAAAATGCCAAGGCACATGCAGAGGAATTAAAGCCGAATAAAGCAAAAACTGCTTTTTTGGAACATTATGATTTGGCTGTACTGAGCAAGGAACTGGCAACCATTTGCATTGACAGTCCGATTGAATATGATTGGGAAGGTGCGAAAATTCATAATCTTTATACACCGGAAGCGTATGAATTTTTCAAAGAATTGGAATTTAAAAATTTCCTTTCCCGTTTTGAGGATACAGGAGAAGAAAATAAAATAGAAGAAAGCTTCCGATATATTACAGATTTTACAGAAACAGAGAAGATTTTTGAAAGAGCTTTAGAAGAACCTGTTGTAGGTATTGAGCTTTTGGAAGAAAAAGGGCAGATTTTAGGCTTAGGTCTGGCATGGGGAGAAGAAGAAACAGAGGTATACAGTATTTTGCCGCAGGGCTTTGTGACAGAAGACTATCTCATTGAAAAAACGCAGGAGTTTTGCCAACAGGGCAAACTGATTGCTTCATTGAATATTAAGGCAATGCTGCGCTATATGGATTTGAAATCTCATAACGATATGTTTGATGCAGGGCTTGCAGCCTACCTTTTAAATCCTTTAAAATCCGAGTATACTTACGATGATATTGCAAAAGAATTTTTAGGAGAAATGTTTCCTGCTAAGGAAGATTTACTGGGGAAATTATCCTATATAAAGGCTGCTAATGAAAAAGAAGAAGAACTTGCCAAAAGCGTCTGTTATATGGCATATACTGCTTTGAAATCCAGAACATCACTTTTGGAAGCTCTGGAAAAGGAAAATATGAAAGAGCTCTATACTGACATGGAAATGCCTCTTTTGTTTACACTTGCAGATATGGAGAAAGAGGGTATTTTAGTCGAAGCGGAGGCATTAAAGGAATATGGAGAAAAGCTTCAGGTTCGCATTGAAGCTTTGGAAAAAGAAATCTGGGAGCAGGCAGGAGAGGAATTTAACATTAATTCTCCCAAACAGCTTGGGGTGATTTTGTTCGAGAAATTAGAGCTGCCCGGAGGAAAGAAGACAAAAACAGGATATTCCACAGCGGCCGATGTGCTGGAAAAATTAGCTCCCGAGCATAAGCTGGTGGCTGATATTTTAGAATACAGACAGCTTACAAAGCTAAAATCCACTTATGCAGACGGACTTGCCAACTATATTGCAGAAGATGGCAGAATACATTCTACTTTTAATCAGACCATCACCGCAACAGGGAGAATTAGCAGTACAGAGCCGAATTTACAGAATATACCGGTTCGTACAGAATTGGGAAGACTGCTTCGAAAAGTATTTATTCCAAAAGACGGATTTATATTCTTAGACGCAGATTATTCCCAGATTGAGCTTCGTGTGCTGGCACACATGTCAGGAGACGAGAAGCTAATTCAGGCATATCAGGAAGCGCAGGATATTCACAGAATTACGGCTTCACAGGTCTTTCACATTCCTTTCGATGAAGTAACACCTCTTCAGAGAAGAAATGCCAAAGCTGTAAATTTTGGAATTGTATATGGTATCAGCTCTTTCGGACTTAGTCAGGATTTAAGTATCAGCAGAAAAGAGGCTGCCCAGTATATAGAAAGCTATTTTCAGACTTATCCGAAAATCAAAGGATTTTTAGATGGTTTAGTAGAAGAGGCTAAGGAAAAAGGCTATGTTTCTACGTTGTTTCACAGACGCAGACCGGTACCGGAGTTAAAATCCAGCAATTTTATGCAGCGTTCTTTCGGAGAAAGAGTGGCTATGAACTCCCCAATTCAGGGAACGGCGGCAGATATTATTAAAATTGCCATGATACGAGTAAATAAGCGCTTAAAAGAAGAAAATTTAAAATCTAGATTAGTTTTGCAGGTACACGATGAACTGTTGATTGAAACAGCAAAAGAGGAAGTGGAGCAGGTTTCTGCTATTTTGGAGCAGGAGATGAAGGAGGCGGCACATTTATCTGTGGCTCTTGAAATCGATATGCACACAGGGGAAAACTGGTACGAGGCAAAATAGAGATTTACAAAGGAGGAATGGGTATGAGAATTATAGGAGTGACAGGCGGAGTGGGTTCCGGAAAAAGTGCGGTATTAAATTATATAGAAGAACATTTTGACAGCCGAATTGTGAAGGCGGATGACGTAGGGCACTTACTGATGATGCCGGGAAGAGCTTGCTATGAACCGGTTATTCAGCTGTTTGGGGAATGGATTGTAAAAGATGATACTTCTTTAAACAGAGAAGCCATTGCCTCCATTGTATTTGAGGACGGGGAAATGCTGAAAAAGCTGGATGATATTATACATCCTGCGGTGAAAAAATATATTTTAAAAGAAATTGAAAAATCAAAAAAAGAAGAGACAGAATTTTTCTTTATTGAGTCAGCTTTGCTGCTGGAAGAAAAATATGATGAAATTTGTGATGAGATGTGGTATATTTATTGCGAAAAAGAAGTACGTATGGAGCGACTGCGTCATGACAGAGGATATTCCGATGAGAAAATTCAGCGCATGATGGCAAATCAGCTTCCTGATGAGGAATTTGAGGCTCGGTGCGACTTCCAGTTATATAACGATGAAGATGTAGCACATACTTATCTTCAAATTGAGCGAAAGATGAGAACTTATTATGAATTTATGTAGTATAGCCAGCGGAAGCAGTGGCAACTGTATTTATGTTGGAAGTGATACCACCGGCTTATTAGTGGATGTGGGGATTAGCGGAAAGCGTATTGAAGAAGGACTTCGCAGCATTAACCATACCACCGGTGACTGTAACGGTATTTTGATTACCCATGAACATTCCGACCATATTAAGGGGCTGGGAGTGATTTCCAGAAAGTATAAAATTCCGATTTATTGTACCAGAGGGACAATGGAGGCAATGCAGGGAATGAGCTCTTTGGGAAAGATGCCGGAGGGGCTTTTTCATCCTATTGAAGCAAATAAAAGGTTTCAGATAGGCGATTTAGAGATACAGCCCTTTGCAATATCCCATGATGCGGCAGAACCGGTGGGATATCGGGTAAATCAGGGAGAAAAATCCGTAGGTATTGCAACAGACTTGGGATATTATGATGAATATATTGTTCAAAATCTATCAGGTCTTGATGTGCTTCTTTTAGAAGCAAACCATGATGTGAATATGTTGCAGGTAGGAAGCTACCCTTATTATTTGAAGCAGCGTATTTTAGGGAAAAGAGGACACCTTTCCAATGAAACGGCAGGGCGTCTTTTGTGCAGGCTTTTACACGACCAGATGAAAGCTGTTTTTTTAGGACATTTAAGTCGGGAAAATAATTATGAAGCTCTCGCTTATGAAACTGTGTGCTCCGAAGTTACCATGGGAGAAAACCCGTGGAAATCTACGGATTTTAAAATTATGGTAGCGCACAGAGAGCAGGTTTCCGATTTAGTGACAGTATAAAAAAGAAAGAAATGAGGACAAAAGCATGAAAAAAACCATTATCACAGTAGTAGGACAGGATACCGTAGGTATTACAGCAAAGATTTGTACTTATCTGGCAGAAAACAATATTAACATTTTAGACATCACACAAACCATTGTAGACGGATACTTTAATATGATGATGATTACAGACACCAGTATGTGTTCCAAGAAAATCAGTGTAATTTCAGAAGAGCTGGATGCAGTGGGCACAGAAATCGGTGTTGTTATTCATGCACAGTTAGAAGATATTTTCACAAAAATGCACCGTATTTAAAAGATGGCAGGAAGAAAGGACAGGAAACAACTATGATTAACATGTATGAGGTAAATGAAACGAACAAAATGATTGAACAGGAAAATCTGGATGTTCGTACCATTACACTTGGAATTAGTCTTTTGGATTGTATTGATGCAGATTTACAGGAGTTAAATCGCAAAATTTATGAGAAGATTACCCGCCTTGCCAGCCGTCTGGTCGAAACAGGAGAGGACATTTCAAAGGAATTCGGAGTTCCCATTGTAAACAAAAGAATTTCTATTACACCCATTGCCCTTGTAGGGGGCGCTGCCTGCAAAACTCCGGAGGATTTTGTGACCTTGGCAGAAACGTTAGACAGAGCTGCTAAAGAAGTAGGCGTGAACTTTATCGGCGGATATTCTGCAACAGTATGTAAAGGAATGACACAGGCAGATGAGCTCTTAATTCGTTCTATTCCTCAGGCTTTGGCTAGTACAGAAAGAGTGTGCAGCTCCGTAAATTTGGGCTCTACAAAGACAGGCATCAATATGGATGCTGTGCGCCTTATGGGTGAAATTGTACTGGAAACAGCAGAAGCAACGAAAGAGGATGACTCTTTAGGATGTGCGAAGTTGGTAGTATTTTGTAATGCGCCGGATGATAATCCTTTTATGGCTGGAGCTTTTCATGGGGTAACAGAAGCAGATGCCATTATTAACGTAGGTGTTTCAGGTCCGGGTGTTGTAAAAACAGCTTTGGAGCAAGTACGGGGCGAAAGCTTTGAGGTTCTCTGTGAAACTATTAAAAAGACAGCATTTAAGGTAACACGTGTGGGACAGCTGGTAGCGCAGGAAGCATCTAAACGTCTTGGCATTCCTTTTGGAATTGTGGATTTATCTCTTGCGCCTACACCGGCGATTGGAGACAGTGTGGCAGATATTCTCTGTGAAATCGGTCTGGAATATGCAGGAGCGCCGGGAACAACCGCAGCATTAGCCCTGTTAAACGATCAGGTAAAAAAAGGCGGCGTTATGGCGTCCTCTTATGTAGGCGGATTAAGCGGAGCTTTCATTCCTGTAAGTGAGGATCAGGGTATGATTGATGCTGTGGTAGCCAATGCTTTAACTATTGAAAAGCTGGAGGCTATGACTTGTGTATGCTCCGTAGGTCTTGATATGATTGCAATTCCGGGAGATACAAAGGCATCTACTGTTTCCGGTATTATTGCAGATGAATGTGCAATCGGTATGGTAAACCAGAAAACAACAGCAGTTCGTATTATTCCTGTTATCGGAAAAGGTGTAGGAGAAACTGTTGAATTCGGCGGTTTACTGGGATATGCACCGATTATGCCGGTAAATCCATATTCCTGTGAGGCTTTTGTCAGTCGTAAGGGAAGAATACCGGCACCAATTCACAGCTTTAAAAACTAAGAATTAAAGAATAATCGGCGGCTTTTGCAAATCGTTTGTAAAGGCTGTCGATTTTTTATTGCACTTTACTGTTTCATAAAGGTTGGAAGCAAACAAATCTTTTTCAAAAAGAGAGTGAGCTTCTTTTGGCAATAATTTTTTATAATCGGCGGCTTTTGTAATGATTGGAATATCACTGTTTTTCTGTAAAATACGCAAAAAGGAAGAACTTTCTTTTTTAAATCCCAACAGTCTTACATGCGCAGGAGAGATAGCAGGCAAATCAGAGGGAATATTTAATAATACATGGAGCAAAGCCCGACAAATGCGGGTGTAAGTCAGCTCTTTTGTTTTTAATTGTTCTGTAAATTGTGTAAAAGTTTCAAAGGTATTCAAATGATGATAAATTCGTCTGGCTAAATCAGGAGACATATCAGAAAAGGCACACAGACTTTCCGGTGTATTTTTCATCAGTTCATATTTCAAAAGTAGTGAGAAGTCATCTTCTATGAGAAAAGTTTCGTTTTCCAATAGAGCGCAGAGGTAATCCTTTACAGCAGGCGGCTGTGCATTTTTTAAAGTATCAGAAAGAAATTTCTGAGTATTCCAAGCAGCAATAAGCTCTCTGCGTATGGCAGAGGCACTGGGATATTCTGAAGAAAGGGAAGTTTCATGGTAGGAGCTGCCAATTCTCTTTATGGTAACAGGGGCAATGGAACTGTTTTGAGCAGCGAGAGACTTACAGTATTCGATACCTAAAATATTGTTTGGCGTATCTAAAAAGTCTTCAGAAAAAGGGATATCTTTTTCTTTCAAATATTCTGCCAATGCAGATTTTCTGGCAGCAGGAAAAGACAGTCCCTGTTTAAGAAAACTGCGCAGCTTTTCTTTATAGAGCTTTGGTTCGTCTGCGAGCAGCTTTCCTAAGAAGCGACAGGTATCAATTTCACCGCTCTCGCTTCCGAAGCACAGAAAATCAATGGAATTTAACGCATTGAAAACAGAAACTGCCCCTGATGAAAAATATTCTGCACTGCCGCAGGCATAAAAGGAAGGAAGCTCGAAAACAATATCAGCGCCACCCAAAAGTGCCATGGCAGTTCTCTGATGCTTTGCGAAAATAGCAGGAGTACCCCGCTGTACAAAATCTCCGCTCATTAAAATAATAGCAATATTCGCCCCTGTCTGTTCTTTTGCCTGTTGAATTTGATATTCATGTCCTTTGTGAAAAGGATTATATTCTGCGATAATACCCACTGCTTTTTGCATAATCGTACCTCCGTTTTCTACTGCTTAGTATACAGGAGAAAGTAGAAAACTGACAATAGTTTTCTGTCGGTGAAAAAATGTTTGAAAAATAATACAAGAATAAGAGAGCTTTTCCACAAAAATCCAAAACCTTCTCTTGTTTGTGATAAAGAAACAGTGTATAATGAAAAATAGAAATGGTCAAAACGGCCAGAATTACAGAGCAATCTGTATATAGATTATCTTAAGATATCGGAGGAAGAGAATATGAACGTATTAGTAGTAAACTGCGGAAGTTCATCACTGAAATTCCAGTTAATCAATTCTGAAACAGAGGCAGTAGCAGCAAAAGGCTTATGTGAACGTATTGGGCTGGACGGAAGATTAGTATATCAGCCAACAGGCGGAGAAAAAGAAGTAACAGAAGCAGCAATGCCTACTCATACTGAAGCGATTAAAATGGTATTAGATGCTTTAGTAAATCCAAACACAGGTGTTTTAAAAAGCTTAGACGAAGTAGAAGCAATCGGACATCGTGTACTTCACGGCGGAGCAAAAATTTCTGACTCCTGCATTATCAATGACGAAGTTATTTCCGTAATCGAAGAATGCTGCGATTTAGGACCTCTGCATAACCCTGCAAACTTAATGGGTATCCGTGCATGTATGGAGCTGATGCCGGGCAAACCAAACGTAGCCGTATTTGATACAGCTTTCCATCAGACAATGCCGGAAAAAGCATATATGTATGCAATTCCTTACGAATACTATGATAAATATAAAGTTCGTAAATATGGTTTCCACGGAACATCTCACAGATTTGTATCCAAAGAAACAATTAAATTCTTAGGCTTAGACCCTGATAACTCTAAAGTTATCGTAGCGCACTTAGGAAACGGTTCTTCCATCAGTGCAGTTGTAAACGGCAAATGTGTAGATACTTCTATGGGACTTACTCCATTGGAAGGTCTTGTTATGGGAACACGTTCCGGTGACTTAGACCCTGCTGTTCTTGACTTTATCTGCAAAAAAGAAAACATTGACGTAACAGAAATGGTAAATATCCTGAATAAAAAATCCGGTTTACTGGGACTTTCCAAAGGACTTTCCAGTGACTTCCGTGATTTAAATGAAGCAAGAGAACAGGGCAACGAAGATGCAAAACGTGCAGTAGACTGCTTATGTTATAGAATTATTAAATATATCGGTTCTTATGTAGCAGCTATGAACGGTGTAGACGCTATTGTATTTACAGGCGGTATCGGTGAAAACGCAATTCCTGTACGTGAAGCAGTAGTAAAAAGCTTAGGATACCTTGGAATTACATTGGATGAAGAAGCAAACCAGACAAGAGGAGAGAACAAAATCATCTCTACTCCGGACTCTAAAGTAACAGTAGCAATCGTTCCTACAAATGAAGAATTAGCTATTTGTCAGGAAACTGCTGAATTAGTTTCAAAATAATGGTTGACAAACTGTAAATCCCTATGTATAATTTACAAGGTGTGATTAGGAGACTATTATGCTAATTGATTTATCAGAAATTTTATCCATAGAAGGAAAGACACAGGTTGTTGAAGCACCTGTTTCCATGGATTTCTTTCAATCAAAGCTGGGAAGCTTCCCGGTTATTGAAAAAAAGCCAATCTGTGTGACTTTAGTCAATACAGGTAAGAAGGTTGTCAAAATAGAAGCAAAGGGCAGTATTGTTCTGGCGATACCTTGCGATAAGTGCCTGAAGGATGTTCCCACTGAATTTGAGGTTGATATATCGGAGGAAATTGACATGAAGGCTTCGAGGGAAGACAGGATAAAAGACTTAGATGAAATTAATTATGTCACAGGTTGCAGCCTGGACGTAGAGCAGTTAGTGCATAATGAGATTTTAATCCATTGGCCTTTAAGGGTTCTATGTAAAGAGAACTGCCGGGGAATTTGCCCTAAATGCGGCAAAGATTTGAATGAAGGCTCATGCGAATGCGACCAGACAAGTCCAGATCCCCGAATGGCGGTAATCAGTGATATATTTAGCAAATTTAAGGAGGTGTAACCTATGTCTATATGTCCAAAAAATAAATCTTCTAAAGCAAGAAGAGATAAAAGACGTGCAAACTGGAAAATGAGTGCTCCAAACTTAGTAAAATGCAGCAAATGTGGTGCGTTAATGATGCCTCACAGAGTTTGCCGTGCATGCGGAAGCTACAATAAAAAAGAAATCATTAAGACAGAGGAAGCCTAAGCTTTCCTGTAAGATAGAGGGTGTGATTTATTTCACTGCCCTCTATTTTTGCGTTTACAATATTTTAGGACAAAAGCAAAAAGCCGGAATACCAAGAGGATATTTCGGCTTTTTTGCAATATGAATTTATGAGAGTGTCCGAGGCTCTTTTGTAGAGCTGCGGGAAAATAATTCTACCGGAATTGTGATTTTCTGTATGGGATAATTCGGATTATTCATAGACTCTGTAAATATACGTCCGATTTCCTGTCCCATACGTGAAAAGTCCTGTCCGATGGTAGTGATATCCAGACTGCGGATGGCATCATCATTATCAAATCCGCAAAGGCTGATATCCTCAGGAATACGAATACCCATAGAGTGACAGGCAAGTTGTATCAGCTGGGCAACACGGTCATTTTCGGCAATAATTGCTGTCGTTCCTCTCTGATATAAAGTACGTAAGGTATTCTGAAGAGGACCGCTGCTTGGCGCAAGACACTCTTCTTCTGTAAGCTTGTGCGGATAATATACAAAATTGGAAGAATTTGGCTGAATTCCCCCTCCCTGTAAAGCGTGAAGAAATCCTGCAAAGCGGTTGCGGACAGTTGAGGTTTCCTCCAGTGGGGCAGTTGTGAAAAATGTGATATTGCGATGTCCCAACTGAATAAGGTGTTCGCCTAATAATCTTCCGCCTGCAAAATTGTCTGAAACAATATTATGAATATAAGGACAATCGCTTGTCTTATCAATTACAATAATCGGTATATTCATAAAAACAAATTCATTGAGAAGCTCTAAATGAATTTTATCTCTCTCAGGATAATAAATAAGTCCGGAAAGATTTTGAGAGAGAAGAAGGCGCAAATTGGATTTTTCTTTGGCGCCGGATACATAAATACTCATCATATAGCCGTTAGCATTTAAGACATTGTTTACCACCTCGACAGTTTTAAACATCCCGCCCTTTGTGATGTCAAAAGGAAGGAGAAAGGAGACCATTTTTGAGGGGAGATACTTTGGCGGTGTAAGGCGGTTTAGATGATTGGCTGCATTTGGAGCAACGAAGCTACCTACACCTCGCTTTCGATATAAAACGCCCATTTGTTCCAAATCCGTCAGGGCATGTTTTGCCGTAATTCGACTGACCTGATATTGTTCCGATAATTGCTTTTCCGTACAGAGTGGCTCGGAATAAGAAAAGTCATTTTTGCGGATTTGAGCAAGGATGTCCTCTTTTATAATTTCATATTTTGGCTTGTTTGAATTCTCTTGCTTCATAAATTTCCATCTTTCTGAAAATGTATCGTTAATTTGTTCTGTTATTATTTTATAATACCTAGTTTGATATGTCAAATTATATATTTATATTGACAAATTCTCATAGGAAAGTTAATATATGATATATCAAATACAATAGAAACTATCATGTGAGAAAATATGAAAAGGTGGTAAATGAGATGAAAACAACAGTACATATTATTTCACATTCTCATTGGGACAGAGAATGGTACATGGCATTTGAAAAACATAGAATGAAACTGGTGGAACTGCTGGATACAGCATCCGATTTACTGGAAAATAATGAAAATTACCGCAGCTTCCACATGGACGGACATACTGCTGCTTATGATGATTATCTGGAAATCAAACCGGAGCAGAAGGAAAGAATTAAAAAATTAGTTCAGGAAGGAAAGCTTACAGCAGGACCTTGGTATGTATTGCAGGATGAATTCCTGACAAGTGGAGAGGCTTGTGTTCGAAATTTATTAACAGGTCGCAAAGAAGCCCTGAAGTTGGGGAAATTATGTCCAATCGGATATTTTCCGGATGCTTTCGGAAATGCAGGACAGATGCCGCAGGTACTTGCACAGGCAGGTATGGAAGCAGTTGCCTTTGGACGTGGAGTAAAATCCATTGGCTTTAACAATGAAACCTTGGAAAAAGGAACTTATGAAACAGCATATTCTGAAATTAATTGGCAGTCACCGGATGGAAGCACATTATTAGGTATCTTATTCCCAAACTGGTACAATAACGGAATGGAAATTCCTGTTGAGCCGGAGGAAGCAAAGAAATTCTGGGATAAGAAGCTTGCAGATGTAAAACAGTATGCGGGAACCAGCCAGCTCCTTTTTATGAACGGATGCGACCACCAGCCTGTACAGAAGGATTTACCGCAGGCTATTGAAACAGCTAAAAAGTTATATCCGGAAATTGAATTTATTCATTCTGATTTTGAAACCTATGTAAAAGCCGTAAAAGAAGAGCTTGGCGAAAACATTTCTGTTGTAAAGGGAGAGCTGACCAGTCAGGAAACAGACGGACGTTTTACATTAGTAAATACTGCTTCTAACAGAATTGATTTGAAACAGTTAAACAGAAAAGGCGAAACAGCGCTGGAGCGTAAAGCAGAACCGGCAGCAGTTTTAGCGGGACTGGAAGGAAAGAAATATCCGAAAGAGCTTTTAGAATATAGCTGGAAGGTTTTGATGCAGAACCATCCCCATGACAGTATTTGCAGCTGTAACGTAGATGAAGTAAATGATGAAGTGGCTATTCGTTTTGTAAAGAGCAGACAGGTAGCAGAGCAGCTGTGCAAGGAAAGCATGGAATACTTAACAGAGCAGATAGATACGTCAAATCTGAGCAATGAAAACGGTAAGGTACTGCCATTTGCAGTTTATAACTTCACCGGCTGGAATAAAACAGACGTGGTAAGCGCTGTATTAGATGTAGACAGATGCTTTGAAAATATACAGGAAAAAGCTTACTGGGAAATGCAGAATATAAAGCTGCCTGTATTTGTATTAAAGGATGCCGAAGGAAATACCGTAGATGCAAAAATTGAAGATATGGGTACGGCATTTGATTATCTTTTACCGGATGATAAATTCCGCCAGCCATATATGGCAAGACAGGTTCGTGTGACCTTTGAGGCAAAAGACGTTCCGGCAATGGGATACAGAGTATATCATTTACAGGAAGCGGAAGCAAAGCAGGCAGATGATACAAAGACATTGATTACCGGCAGCAACACAATGGAAAATGAAAATATCCGTGTGGAAATTCATGAAGACGGAAGCTATACACTTACAAACCTGAAAACAGGTCGTGTTTATTCACATATCGGATATTATGAAGAAACAGGCGATATCGGAAACGAGTACATTTATGTACAGGATACAAATGGTCAGGCAATTACAACACAGAATAAGCCGGCAAAAATTACTCTTGCAGAGGATACTCCTTTCTGTGCAAAATATCATATTTGCCAGAGTATAGAAGTACCGGAAAGCGCAGCCAAGGAATTGGAAATTGCACAGAAATCTTTCCAGGAATGCTATAACCGCCATATCGGCCGCAGTGATAAAATGGTTGAGCTGGCAATTGAAACAGAACTTACTTTGGAGAAATCCTCCAAGAGTCTGAAGATACAGACAACTATTCACAACACAGCAAAAGACCATAGAGTTCGTGTTGTAATTCCGACAGGACTTGCAGCTGATACACATTTTGCAGACTCTGCTTTTGAGGTAGTAGAAAGAAATAATCGCCACAGCAAACAGTGGGAAAATCCAAGCGGCTGTGACCGTCAGCAGAGCTTTGTGGCAATGCAGGACGAAAAAGACGGTATGCTGATTGCAAACCACGGATTGTATGAGTATGAAGTGCTGCCGGATATGGAAAACGCCATTGCAGTTACACTTCTTCGCTGCGTGGGTGAATTGGGTGACTGGGGATATTTCCCGACTCCAAAAGCACAGATGCAGGGAACTTATACACTTTCCTATGAAATTCTGCCATTTGCAGATGGAGAAAGACTGGATGTTTATACACTGGGATATCAGTTCCAGAATGAACTGATGGCAGTTCCGACAGGTATTCATACAGGGGTTAATCCGCAGGAAAAGGGCTTCTTCAACTGGACAGGAGAAGGGGTAAACTTCAGTGGACTGAAACAGCAGGAAAATGGTTCTGATATTATGGTTCGCTTTATAAATGTTACAGAATTACCTCGTGAAATTGAAATTCAGAAACAGAGCTGGATGGAAAAAATGTATAAGAGTAATGTCATCGAGGAAGAAAAAGAAGGTCTGGAAGTAAGGGAAGACGGAATGTACCATGTGGTATTGAAACCATTTGAAATTCTGACTTTAGGTATTAGATAGAAAAATTTTTAGAATAAAGAAGGCTGTTCATTAAGCAAATATTCTTGATATGCGCTTAATGCAACAGCTTTTTTACAGTAATTCCATATTGATACTTTTCGGAGTAAAGCCATATTTGGTATACAATTCCATAGCGGTGAGGTTTTTGGCATTTACCTGTAATTCCAATCCATCATACTGTAAATCTTTATAGAGACGGACAAGGTAATCTAAAAGCTGATGTCCAAAACCATTTCCACGTTCTTTTTCATCAACTGCCAAGGCGTCAATAAATAATATTTTTCTGTCCTACATAAGTCCGCCGGATATGTTTCTGGTAAGATAAATCATGACTCCGATAACAGAGTTTTCTTTTTCTAATACTACAATTTCTTCATTTTTGATATGTTCAAGAAACCGTTCTTCGGATAATACCACAGAGCAGTGCTTGTAAATATCAGGTCTCCAGTTTGCATGCAGAATATGAACTTGCTGCATAAGCCGTTCAACTTGTTGGTAATCCTGAGCATTGGCTTTACGGATATTTCCATTCATCTGTTCTTTTCTCCTTATAAAATGGTTATAATGCCTAAGTATAGCACAAATAAAACAGTTCTGTTTATAAATATTAAAAATAAATAAAATTTCTATTGCTTTTTTTGCCAGTATCTATTATTATGATTGAGTAAGAAAAAACTGCAGAGTAGATTTGTATGCGTAAAGTGCCCTCTGGATAGAGAGTTGCTGGAAGGACGAAAAGGTAAATCTTACGGTGTACAAACTCGCATCTCGCTGCAACAGAAGATAAGGCTGAGATTATCTCCTATTGTGGTAGTTTTGATGAAGGAGGTATTTTTTTATGTTCAAAAATAATTCAAAAGAGAACATTTTTTTATCTTCAGCAAAAGAGCTGAAGAAGGTTCAGGCATTATCAGTATGTGCCATGTTTGCAGCTTTATCTTTAATTTTAAATCAGGTGGCGTCCATTACCATTGGACCATATATTAAAATCGGTTTTTCCGGTATTCCAAACCAGTTGGCAGATTACTTATTCGGTCCTGTTACCGGCGGCTTGTTTGCGGGAATTTTGGATGTTGTAAAATATTTTATGAAACCGGATGGTCCGTTTTTCTTTGGTTTTACTTTTAATGCAATTTTAGCATCTCTGATTTATGGTTGTTTCTATTATAAAAAGAAATTAACGTTAAAGAGAGTGTTACTTGCAAAATTTGTTGTATTTTTAGTAGTAAACGTTATTTTAAGTACTCTGTGGCTGGATATGCTTTACGGAAAAGGATTTCTTGCATTACTGCCTATGCGTGCGTTAAAGAATGTAATTATGTGGCCGATTGACTCTTTTATCTTCTTTAGTATTACAAAGGTAATTGAGCAGACAGGAGTATTCAGACCATTGAAAAGAACTGCATAAAGATAAATATGGAAGGATTACGCAGACAGCCATGCGTAGTCCTTTTTTCTTATAACGAATAGTTAAATTTCTTGTCTCAAAATTAAATCACAGTTAATTGTGCCGACAGCCTTCCCTTGTTATAATATTCAAAAGAGAAAATTTGATATGAGGTATAGGTCTATGAAAATAAATGAAACTATCCGACAGAGACGCATAGAGAGAAATTTAACGCAGGAGCAGGTGGCAAATTATTTGGGCGTTACAGCTCCCGCAGTCAATAAATGGGAGAAGGGAACTTCTTATCCCGACATCACCACTTTACCTGCATTGGCAAGAATTTTAGAAACGGATTTAAACACGTTATTATCCTTTAAAGAGGAACTGACGGAGCAAGAAATTGCAATTTTTTTAAACACTCTATCAGAGCTGCTGGAAAAAGAAGGCTTTTTAAAGGTTTATGAAATTGCTATGGAAAAAATCAGAGAATATCCGGTATGCTATCCGCTGCTTCTAAATGTGGCGATGTTTTTAGAGGGAGCAGGGATGTACAGCAAGGAATGGAAAAAAGACTTAAAAATACATAAAAAAGAAATTGAAGCCCTATATCATCGGGTATTGAACAGTCCTAATCAGAATGAGAAAAATTATGCTCAGTCCATGTTGATTTCCAAGTATATTCAGCGAAAAGAATATGAAAAAGCAGAAGAAATGCTGCAATCTCTGCCGGAGAAAACTTCTGTGGACAAGAAACAATTACAGATAAATCTTTTTCTTTCCCGTGGAAAATTAGAAGAAGCTGCAAAGCTGGAGGAAGAAAAACTATTTTCATCCATTACAGAAATTCAGAGTGTTTTATTGATGCTGATGGAGATTGCATTAAAACAAGAAAGAAAAGAAGACGCAGAATATTTCGCAGAGGTGTCAAAGCAGGCGGCGAAATTATTTGATTTGTGGGAATATTATTCTTATGCAGCGCATTTTCAGCTATACCTTGCCCAAAAAGACAGAGTCAAATGCTTGAAAATACTGTTTCCTATGATGAAAGCTTTGACGAAGAGCTGGGAAATCAATCAATCTCCTTTGTATCGTCATATTAAAACAAAAAAGACGGAAAAGAGATTTGGATTGAAATTAAGAAAAGCGCTTATTCAAGAGCTATGCGAGGATGAGGAGGCGTCTTTTTTAAAAGAGTGTGAAGATGTGCAGAAGCTTTTGAAAGAAGCTGAAGCAGATGAAAAAATGTAATATTTATGTAATATTTAGAAAGAAAAACTTGCGGTTTTAGAAAAAATAAGTTAATATAGGAGACGCAGAGAGTTATTTGTCTAAGGAGGAAGAAACAGTGAAGAACAAATGGCTGAAAAAAGGAATGGTTGTCTTAACGATTGGATGTATGGCACTTCCTATGACCGGTTGTAAAGCTGAAAAGATATTTGATAAAGTATTAGAAAAATCTGACTCAAAGAAAGAAGAAAGCAAAGAGACGGAGAAAAAGGAGGCAGAGCCGGAAGTACCGGTAGAAAAACCACAGTGGACAACAAATTTAAGCGGTTCTGTTACTTATACAAAGGACACGGAAGCAGAACCATTGCAGGTAGAAGCAACAGCTTCCGACAATGGAACAATTTCCTATCAGTGGTATAAGAGTTTGACCAATACAAACGGCGGCGGCACAGTGATTGAGGGAGAAACCTCCAGTACCTTTACACCGCCTACTGATGAAGTAGGAACTGTCTATTATTATGTGGTTGCCATCAATACCATTGGAAGCTCTACAAACAGACTGACCAGTGAAACTATGGAAGTAATCGTATCAGAAGCAGCTCCGGAAGAAGCACCGACAGAGGATGCAGCGGCTTCAGGCGAAGCAGCAGAGGGAGCGGCAGCCGAAGGAAGCGAAACAACAGAGGAAACTACACCACCGGAGGAGCAGCCGACAGAATAATTTAAAATTATGATGTTTTCAAGGATTCTCTTAGGAGAGTCCTTGCATTTTTTATAGATGTTTAGTAAAATCATGTTAGATATAACAGGAGGCACAACATGGAAGAAATGACAAAAGTGGCAGTAGATGCCATGGGCGGTGATTATGCTCCTTCCGAAGCAATTAAAGGTGCGGTAGCTGCTGTAAAAGAAAAGGAAAATGTGGAAGTATTTTTAGTGGGAAAACAGGAAATTCTGGAAAAAGAATTATCATCCTGTACCTACCCAAAAGAGCGAATTCACATTGTAGGAGCAAGCGAGGTTATTGAAACAGGAGAACCGCCGGTAGCCGCTATTCGTGGAAAGAAAAATTCCTCCATTGTAGTAGGAATGAAGCTGGTACGACAGGGCGAGGCAGATGCTTTTGTATCTGCGGGAAGCTCAGGAGCGATATTGGTTGGAGGTACTACAATCGTAGGAAGAATTAAAGGTGTGGAAAGAGCGCCTTTAGCTCCCCTTATCCCAACGAAAGACGGAGTATCTTTACTTATTGACTGTGGAGCAAATGTAGATGCAAGAGCTTCTCATTTGGTACAGTTTGCCCGCATGGGTTCTATTTACATGGAGCATGTTATGGGTTTAAAAAATCCCAGAGTGGGAATTGTAAACATCGGTGTAGAAGAAGAAAAGGGAAATGCTCTGGTAAAAGAGACCTATCCTCTGTTAAAGGAGTGTAAGGACATTAACTTTATCGGCAGCATTGAGGCAAGAGAAATTCCGGCAGGAGCAGCAGATGTTATTGTATCGGAGGCTTTTGTGGGAAATGTAATTCTAAAGCTGTATGAAGGTCTGGGGGCTACTTTGATATCTAAAATCAAAGGAAGCATGATGTCCAGCTTTCGCAGTAAAATGGGAGCGCTGCTTGTAAAGCCTGCCATGAAAAAAACGCTGAAATCTTTTGATGCCAGTCAGTATGGCGGCGCACCGCTTTTAGGCTTAAAAGGTCTGGTAGTGAAGTGCCATGGCAATTCAAAAGAAACAGAATTTAAAAATGCCATTATTCAGTGCATTTCATTTAAAGAACAGCATATCAGCCAGCGTATAGGTGAAAATCTGGTTGCTGTACAAGAGAAAAAAGAGGAGATTTAGGAGGATATATCATGGAATTGGAAAAATTACAGAAGATAATAGCAGAGGTTTTAAATGTGGATACAGAAGAAGTGACTTGGGACACCACATTTGTAGATGATTTGGGTGCAGACTCTCTGGATATTTTCCAAATTGTGATGGGTATCGAGGAAGAATTTGATATTGAAATCCCAACAGAAGAAGTGGAGCAAATTGTTTCTGTCGGAGATGCAGTAGAACAGATTAAGCGTTTAATCGGATAAAAACGAAATGTCTTCCCACAAAATCAGAAGTATTCTGATAAAGGGAGGACATTTTTGTATCATAAAGAGAGAATAAAGGAGCAGATATGAAAAATTCAAAGAAATTTTTAGAGCTGGAGAAGAAAATCGGATACGAATTTGAGAACTTTGACCTCTTAGTCAATGCACTGACTCACAGCTCTTATGCAAACGAACACCATATTGCTTATAAAGGAAATAATGAAAGACTGGAATTTTTAGGAGACGCTGTATTAGAGCTGACCTCCAGTGAATTTTTGTTTTATCAATACACAGATTTGCCGGAAGGGAAGCTGACAAAAAAGCGTGCCAGTATTGTATGTGAGCCTACTCTTGCCCTTTGTGCAAAGGAAATTTCCTTGGGAGACTATTTGCTTTTAGGCAAAGGAGAGGAAGCGACAGGTGGAAGAAACAGAAATTCTATTATTTCAGACGCAATGGAAGCTCTGATAGGTGCAATTTATCTGGACGGCGGTTTTGCTAATGCAAAAGAGTTTGTTCATAAATATATCTTAAATGACATTGAGAACAAGCAGCTCTTTTATGATAGCAAGACTACACTTCAGGAAATTGTACAGGCACAGTATGAAGATGATGTAAAATATGTATTGGTAAAGGAAGAAGGACCGGATCACAATAAGTCCTTTTATGTGGAAGCACTTCTGGGTGACAAAAAACTGGGAGAGGGCTGCGGACATACAAAGAAGGCGGCAGAGCAGCAGGCAGCTTACTGCGCCATTAAAAAGCTGAGAGATGAAAAGGGAGACTTATGTATTTAAAGAGTATTGAGGTGCAGGGATTTAAGTCTTTTGCCAATAAGATTACGTTTGAATTTCATAACGGAATTACGGGAATTGTAGGCCCAAACGGAAGCGGAAAAAGTAATGTAGGCGATGCAGTGCGTTGGGTTTTAGGTGAGCAAAGCGCCAAACAGCTTCGAGGGGGTAACATGCAAGATGTTATTTTCTCAGGGACAGAGACAAGAAAACCGCTGGGCTTTGCCTATGTGGCGATTACACTGGATAACAGCGACCACAAATTACCCATTGATTATCAGGAGGTTACCATTGCCAGAAGACTGTACCGCTCAGGGGAAAGTGAATATCTTTTAAACGGAACCTCCTGCCGCTTAAAAGATGTAAATGAGCTTTTCTACGATACAGGTATTGGAAAAGAAGGCTATTCCATTATCGGGCAGGGACAGATTGATAAAATATTAAGCGGAAAACCGGAGGAAAGACGTGAGCTTTTTGACGAGGCAGCCGGAATTGTAAAGTTTAAAAGAAGAAAGAATACAGCCATTAAAAAGCTGGAGGAAGAACAGCAAAACCTTACCCGTGTCAATGATATTTTATCCGAGCTTACGAGACAGTTAGCGCCTTTGGAGAAGCAGGCAGAGACAGCCAAGGTATATCTGAAGAAAAAGGAAGCCTTAAAGCAGCTTGATATTCAGATGTTTTTGGTGGAAATGGCAAGAATTCGGGAGCAGTTAAAGGCTGTGGAAGAAAAATACGAGATTGCCCAGTCGGACTTGGAAGAAACCTGTAAAAGCTTTGATGTGACGAAAACAGAGTATGAAAATTTGGAAAAAGAGCTGGAAATTCTGGAAACAGAAATCCAGAAATCCAGAGAGCAGTCTACACAGAAAACCTTAGAAAAACAAAATCTGGAAAACCAAATTCACCTGTTGCAGGAGCAAATTCATTCTGCAAAGCAAAATGAAACCCAGTATCAGGAAAGAGCGGTTGCTTTAGACGCAGATATTGACAAGAGAAAAAAAGAAGAACAGGGATATCTGGAAGAACAGTCCCAATTAGAGGAAAAAGCAGCGGAATTTTCAAGGGTTCAGTCTCAGGCACAGGAAGCGTTTAAGGAAATTGCCATTGAAATTCATAATTTAGAAGAAGCCATTGAAAGCGGTAAAAACGAAATTATTGAAATTTTAAATCAGAGGGCTTCTATCAAAGGAAAATTACAGCGTTATGACACCATGATGGAGCAGATTTCCATTCGGAAGGTTGCTTTAAATCAGAGAAATTTGACCTTGCGAAGTGAAGCTGCACAGTTAGATGCTTCCGAGGAACAGTATAAAACGCAGAAGCAGGAAATTGAAGAAACCATTGAAAAGCTTATTCGTCAGGGAAACCGCTGTGAAGACCAGATTAAAAAATATCAGGCAGAAATTTCAAGAGCGACACAGCAGTTGGAAAATGAAAAGACAGCTTATCACAGAGAAGCTTCCAGACTGGAGTCTTTGAAGAATATTACGGAGCGTTATGACGGCTATGGAAACAGTATTCGCCGTGTTATGGAGCAGAAAAAAAATGTTTCCGGAATTAAGGGCGTTGTGGCAGACCTTTTAAAAGTAGAAAAAAATTATGAGACAGCCATTGAAACGGCTTTGGGAGGCAGTATTCAGAATATTGTTACAGATAATGAGAATACAGCCAAGGGAATGATTGAATTCCTGAAGAAGAACAAGTATGGGCGTGCTACCTTCCTTCCTCTTACCAGTATGAAGAATAAAAAGACCTTCAATAATCCGGCAGCCTTAAAAGAGCCGGGGGTAATCGGTGTTGCCAGCGATTTGGTTCAGGTAGAGGCAGAGTATGAAGGATTGGCGAATTATCTTCTGGGAAGAACTTTGGTAGTAGACTACATTGATCATGGAATTGCCATTGCAAAGAAATATCAGTATACTATTCGTATGGTTACCATAGAAGGGGAGTCCTTAAATCCCGGCGGTTCTCTGACCGGTGGTGCTTTTAAGAATAACAGCAATCTTCTGGGAAGACGAAGAGAAATCGATGAGCTTCATGAAAATGTAGAAAAATTAAAATTAAATATCGAAAAATTACAGGCAGCATTGGAAGAATACCGCAATAAGCGAAACCACTTCCGTGATGAGGCTGGCCGTATACAGGAAAGTCTTCAAGAGCAGTATATTCAGGAAAATACCGTGCAGATGAATTTGAATTCCATGTCAGATAAAAGAGCAGAGATTAAGCAGGGATATGAGAATTTAAAAAGAGAAAATGCAGAGCTTGAAAAGCAAACGAAAGAAATTGAGGAAAACAGCCAATCCATCCAATTAGAAATGGAAGCCAGCGCCAGTCAGGAAAGTGCATTGGAAAAATCTATCAATGAAAAGCAGGAAGAATTGGAAAGCAGGAAAAAGCAAGAAACGGATATTTCCAAGGAACTGGAAAAGAGTCAGTTGGAGGGAGCAGGTATTACTTCCAGAAAAGGCTTTATTCAGGAAAATCTAAGACGTATTAAGGAAGAACTGGAAAGTCTTACCAATCAGAAAGAAGCTCTTTTTGCAGGAATGGAAGAAGGCAAAGAGGAGGCTTTGAAAAAAGAAACGGAAATTGTAAAAATTCGTCAGGAAATCGAACTTGCGGCAAAAGAGGAAGAAGAAGATAGAGAAAAATTGCAGGAAGCTCTTTTGAAAAAAGAAAAGATGACACAGGAGCATAAGGCATTTTTCTTAAAAAGAGACGAATTGTCTGCAAGGATGAATTTGCTGGATAAGGAAAGCTATCGTCTGCTGGGGCAGAAAGAAAAGCTGGAAGAAAATCAGGAGACGCAGGTAAACTATATGTGGGAAGAATATGAGATTACATATAGTCAGGCGCTGATTGATATGCCGGATGAATTACAGGAAAGAGCAGAGATAAAGAGCGCAATTTCCAATATGAGGAGTGAAATCAGGCAGTTGGGAAATGTCAATGTCAATGCCATTGAGGAATACAAAGAGCTGTCGGAGCGTCACACTTTTATGAAGACGCAGCATGATGATTTGGTTCAGGCAGAGGAAACCTTACAGGGAATTATCAATGAGCTGGATACCGGAATGCGCCGCCAGTTTGAAGAAAAATTCGGACAAATCCGTATAGAGTTTGATAAGGCATTTAAGGAGCTTTTCGGAGGCGGAAAGGGTACGCTGGAGCTTGACGAGGAAGAAGATATTCTGGAGGCGGGAATTCGCATTATTTCCCAGCCGCCCGGAAAAAAATTGCAGAATATGATGCAGCTTTCCGGTGGAGAAAAGGCGCTGACAGCCATTGCCCTTTTATTTGCCATCCAAAATCTGAAGCCGTCTCCCTTCTGTCTGCTGGATGAGATTGAGGCTGCACTTGACGACTCGAATGTTACAAGATATGCAAAATATCTTCATAAGTTGACAAAAAATACACAGTTTATTATTATAACACATAGAAGAGGTACGATGGCAGCGGCAGACCGCTTGTACGGTATTACCATGCAGGAAAAGGGAGTGTCAACGTTGGTATCCGTAGACCTCATTGAAAATGACTTGGACAAGTAGGAGGTAAGAATGGCAGAAGGAAAAGAAAAGAAGGGATTTTTTAAGCGACTGGTAGAGGGACTTTCCAAAACAAGAGAAAATATTGTTTCGGGAATTGACTCTATTTTCAGCGGATATTCCAGTATTGACGATGATTTTTACGAAGAAATCGAAGAAATTTTAGTAATGGGCGACCTTGGTATCAATACCACAACAGCGATTATTGAGCGCTTAAAGGAGCAGGTGTCAAAACAGCATATCAAAGAACCGATGGAGTGTAAAAAGCTTCTTATGGACAGTATTAAGGAGCAGATGCAGGTAGGAGGAACTGCTTATGAGTTTGAAAACCGCAAATCCGTTATTCTGGTAATCGGCGTTAACGGAGTGGGTAAGACCACTTCTGTGGGAAAACTGGCAGGAAAGCTGAAAGGACAAGGGAAAAAAGTGATTATGGCGGCGGCAGATACCTTCCGTGCAGCAGCAGGAGAGCAGCTTACACAGTGGGCGAACAGAGCCGGTGTGGAGCTTATCGGCGGTCAGGACGGAGCAGATCCGGCTTCTGTGGTATATGATGCCATTGCAGCTACGAAAGCCAGAAATGCGGATGTTTTGATTTGCGATACCGCAGGAAGACTTCACAACAAGAAGAACCTTATGGAAGAGCTTCGCAAGATTTACCGCATTATCGAAAAAGAATATCCGGAAGCATATTTGGAAACGCTGGTTGTTTTAGACGGTACAACAGGACAAAATGCCCTTGCTCAGGCACGTCAGTTTAACGAAGTGGCGAATGTTACGGGAATTATTCTTACAAAGCTGGACGGTACGGCAAAAGGCGGTATTGCAGTGGCAATTCAGTCAGAATTGGACATTCCGGTAAAATATATCGGAGTGGGTGAAGGCATTGATGATTTGCAGAAGTTTAATTCCGACGAATTTGTAAATGCCCTGTTTAACATGGAAAACAATACACAGGAAGACTAAAAGAGAGTGGGGAGATGCACATGCTTACATTAGAAAAATTTGAAGAAGCCTCAGAAGTAGTAAAACAGGTAACACAGGAAACAAAGCTTGTATACAGTGATTATTTCAGTAAAAGTACAGGAAACAAGGTTTATTTAAAACCGGAAAATATGCAGGTGACAGGTGCTTATAAAATCAGAGGAGCTTATTATAAAATCAGCACTCTTTCAGAGGAAGAAAGAGCAAAAGGCTTGATTACGGCATCTGCGGGAAATCACGCACAGGGCGTGGCTTATGCCGCAAAGGCTTTTGGAGCAAAAGCGGTCATTGTAATGCCAACAACCACACCGCTGATTAAAGTGGAGAGAACAAAGAGCTACGGAGCAGAAGTTATTCTTCACGGAGATGTATATGATGAAGCATGTGCCCACGCTTATGAGCTGGCAGAAAAGCATGGCTATACTTTTATCCATCCTTTTGATGACCCTGCTGTGGCAACCGGACAGGGAACTATTGCCATGGAGATTATCAAGGAGCTGCCTCTGGTAGATTATGTTTTAGTGCCTATCGGAGGAGGCGGTCTGGCAACAGGTGTTTCCACTTTGGTAAAACTTTTAAATCCTAATATTAAAGTTATCGGAGTAGAGCCGGAAGGCGCAAACTGTATGCAGGCATCTATCTTAAACGGTGAAGTTATGACACTGCCTACGGTGAACACCATTGCAGACGGTACAGCAGTCAAACGTCCGGGAGAGAAAATTTTCCCATACATTCAGAAAAATGTAGATGAAATCATCACAGTAAAAGATGAAGAATTGGTTGTTGCCTTCTTGGATATGGTAGAAAATCACAAGATGATTGTAGAAAATTCAGGACTTCTTACGGTGGCAGCGTTAAAGCATCTGAAATTCCAGAATAAAAAGGTAGTGTCCATTTTAAGTGGCGGAAACATGGACGTAATTACCATGGCATCTGTGGTACAAAACGGTCTCATTGCCAGAGACAGAATTTTCACTGTTTCCGTACTTCTTCCAGATAAACCGGGCGAATTGGTGCGTGTGGCTGCTGTAATTGCAAAACATCAGGGCAATGTTATTAAACTGGAGCATAACCAGTTTGTAAGCACTAACAGAACAGCGGCAGTGGAATTAAAAATCACTTTGGAAGCTTTCGGTACAGAGCATAAACAGGAAATTATAAAAGCATTAGAAGAAGAAGGATATTGTCCGAAACTGAAAATGGCAAGCTTATAACCCGTTCAGAGAAGGTAAAGGGGGTATTTCAATGAAGAAAGATAAAATTTTAACTTATTCTATGATTGGATTTTATTGTCTTTGGTGTATGTTGGAAATATATATGATATTTTCAGGCACTCGATTAAGCGGGCAGAGCGTATCAGAAAATACGATGCAGATACGAATGGGACTATATAATGTAAAAAATGTATTAGGATATGCCCTTACTTTTGTTTTTTGCACTGGACTGCTGGTATTTTGGATTTTATAAAACAAAATCCACGAAAGCGCTGTTTCTGAAAATACTGAAAAACATGACAGTTTTATTGGCATTATACGTTGTAATAACCGGAATTGCAAGTTTTATCAATTCGGGAATAGGCGGTTATATGAATTATTTTGAACCTCTTTATTTGGTAATTAGTGTTACAATTATGAGCTTTCTTGTTGGAACTTATTTAAAGACCATTAAAAAATGTTAGTGAGGAAACTTATTACCTAATATGCTAAGAGGGTGAGCAGATGAAAAAGTTAAAAAATATTTGTTTAACAATTATTATTGTATTAGCTGCTTTATAGGGTACTATGTTTCTCACAGACTATTTTCGATGTTCTTCCTTTGAAGAACCGATATTTGTTGTCCCAAAGGATATTATTGATGAAAACGGTTCAGGAACATATCAAGGTTTGGGATATACTGTTGAGATTGAAAAGTATAATCATGAAGTATATGGGAAGGGCATACTGTCAATAGACATGAAGCTGTTTGGCAAAAGAATTATCAGTGCGATTACATAAAGCTCTATGCTAATGATTGGGGCGGGATTTTCGGAATTCCGCTCCAAAACTATATTAGGGTGAAAGGGGAAAGTATGACTTTAGAAAATAAACTGGATATCACAGACGCCACAGAATTAGCCAGAATGGAAGAAAAGATAAGTAAGAAAAAAGCAGTTGAATTATTTGAAAATGGATATTTGGATAATTATGAAGTAGGAACATTTCAGATGCTTGCAGCCATTCATAGATATTTATTTGGCGATATATATGAGTTTGCAGGAAAAGTACGAACTGTAAATGTTGCAAAAGGAAATTTTCGATTTGCACCGGTGATGTATTTGCAGGCAGCTATTGAAAATATTGAGAAGATGCCACAGTCAACATTTGAGGAAATTATTGAAAAATATGTAGAGATGAATATAGCGCATCCATTCCGAGAAGGGAATGGCAGAAGCACAAGAATATGGCTTGATTTAATTTTGAAAAAAGAGTTAAACATGGTTATTGATTGGAGTGTTGTTGATAAAGAAGATTATCTACTTGCAATGGAAAGAAGTCCGATAAAAGATATTGAAATAAAATATATATTGAAACAGGCTTTGACTGATAAAGTAGAAAACAGAGAAGTGTATATGAAGGGAATAGACCATAGTTACTATTATGAGGGATATTTCATATATAAAGCAGAAGATTTATAAAAACATTTCCCTATCAACGAAGAAAAGAGCCGAGGCTGTTGTGGCAGCCTCGAAGACAGAAGTGCAAGGTACTTATGACATTGCCGGAAGACCAAAGAGAGCATATCGAATAAGAAATAGAATAAGGAGATGAACCGGATAGAAAAAGTAAAAGAAATATTTCGGTCCGTTTCCTTTTTTATGATTATAAAGGTTTATCGGAATAAAAGCCAGACACGCTGTTGCCTCCCAATATAACGCCAGACATCCCGCAATGGTTTTTTCCACAGGATAGAAATAAAAAACATATAAAACAAGTATAAGGACAATTCCTTTCCAGTTATAATCTGCATGAAAGAGAAATCCGGTTAAAATTCCAAGGACAGCAGGAATGATACCGAGGATTTCTTTTTTTTCTTTTAAGATTTCTATTGCCCACATAGTCAGAAAACCAATAAGCAAAGTGAACATGACATTTTGATAGGAAAATTCCAAGATTTTTCCACGAAAGCATAAATCAAAAGGAATTTCTGAAATACAGGCGAACAGGAAAAGGCGCAGAGCATATTTTTTTCTGTTGGAGGTATGATAAAAGCCTTCTACCAAGAGAAAACAGAAAATAGGAAAGGAAATGCGCCCAATTTGACGAATAAAAAAATCCAGTTTTGAAAGAAAGACGCTGGTATCATAGGAAAATGCAGAGGAAAGTCCCTGATTGTAAGCAGAAATTGCACCCTTTTCTAATATAATCGCTCCAATATGGTCTATAAACATGGTAATAAGAGCAATCCATTTTAATGCACCTGAAGTCAGTACAGGTGGAAGTAATTGCTTCTTTGATAGAGAAAAATTTGCTTTCATAAGAAATCCTTTCCGAGTGGTTTTTACTTATTTTGTGTTGCGCTAGTTTATAAGTATACCATAAATTGTAATTGTATGAAATAAAATACCTGAATTTTCTTGCAATCTTTTTGGAAAATAGATATGATTGCTGTGCGGTATATTTAGAATAGAATGGAAAGGAATTAAAGATGAGAGGTTTAGATACAAACGTAAAACGGATTCGCCGAAAAGTATTTAAAGAAATTGCAAAAGCCGGTTTTCAGTCATCGGATGAAACACTGGTAGCAGATATTGAAGCAATACCTTATAAAATCGTAAAAGAAAGAGCGACTTACAGAGAAAGTATTTATCGGGAAAGAGCGGTAGCCAGTGAACGAGTACGTCTGGCAATGGGAATGTCTTTAAGACCGGAAAATACAGCCGTTCATATTACTTCCGGCTTAGAAGCCAGCAATATCGATGAAAAATATTATGAACCGCCGCTGATGCAGGTTATTCCTTCTGCCTGTGATGCCTGCGAGACAAAAATGTATGAGGTTTCCAATATGTGCAGGGGATGCGTAGCTCATCCGTGTAAAGAAATTTGCCCCAAAGGTGCGATTTCCATTATAAAGGGAAAATCTGTCATTGATCAGGAAAAATGTATCAAGTGCGGAAAATGTAAAAGCGTCTGTCCTTACGATGCCATTGCTAAGAAGGAACGTCCCTGTGCAAGAGCTTGCGGTGTCAATGCCATTGAAAGTGATGAAATGGGAAGGGCAACGATTAACAATGAGAAATGTGTTTCTTGCGGTATGTGTATGGTAAGCTGTCCTTTTGGGGCTATTTCTGATAAATCTCAGATTTTCCAGTTGGCACACGCTTTAAAAGAGGGAAAACAGATTATTGCAGAGGTTGCACCGGCTTTTGTAGGACAGTTTGGAGACGAAGTAACTCCGAGAAAATTAAAAGCAGCGCTTTTGAAATTGGGATTTTCAGAGGTTTATGAAGTAGCTTTAGGTGCAGACATTGGAGCGGTAGCAGAAGCGCATCACTATGCAGAAAAAGTCAGCACAGGAGAGCTTCCGTTTTTACTTACTTCCTGCTGTCCGTCATGGATTATGATGGCGAAAAAGTTCTTCCCGGATATGATTGAGAATATTTCTCAGGAATTAACACCGATGGTGGCAACTGCCAGAACCATTAAAAAGGAATATCCCGATGCACAGGTAGTGTTTATCGGACCATGTGCGTCTAAAAAGTTGGAGGCTTCCAGAACAAGTGTCAGAAGTGATGTGGATTTTGTTATTACATTTGAAGAATTAGCGGGAATGTTTGAAGCAAAAGAGATTGATCCAAAAGAGTGCGAAGGAGACAGCTCTTTCCACAATGCAACGGCAGCAGGAAGGGGATATGCTGTTTCCGGTGGAGTTTCCAGTGCAGTGGGAGATTGCCTGAAAGAATATTATCCTGAAGTGGAAGTGCATATTGAGCATGCGGAAGGATTAAGCGAATGTAAAAAGCTTTTGACAAAAGCAAAAGCAGGAAAATTAAAAGGCTGCATGATTGAAGGTATGGGATGTCCGGGAGGCTGTATGGCAGGAGCCGGAACCAATATACCGTTTACAAAAGCAGCGGCAGAACTGAAAAAATATCAGCAGGCGTCTTCCAAACAGTTGCCACCGGCTGAATTAGCGGAAATTCAATTAGATTAAAGAAAAGAACCATAAGTTTTCTTCTTATAGGAAACTTGTGGTTCTTTTTCATGTAATTAGGAAATTACATTGTAATATTCCTATTACATGAAAACGCTCCGCGAGGATCGCACTGCGGCGAATAGGTATTATGCTGCTTAGGCAGCCCACCGCAGGCGGAGAATTCTTATTTGCAGAATTCTTTTTTTAATCTTTAGAAAAACTTTAAAAAGCTATGGCTGTTCTCTTTAAATATCTCCATTAAGATAAAAGTAACTTAAAAGAAGACAAAAGGGGGAACTCTTATGAAGATATTATTAACAAGTGATTGGTACAAGCCGATTGTCAACGGAGTAGTGACATCCGTTGTGAATTTAAAGAAAGAATTGGAAGAAAGAGGACATGAAGTAAAAGTTTTGACATTATCACCGACTTATGAGTCTTATCGAAAGGAAAATGTATATTACATAAAATCTTTAAATCTGGAAATGATTTATCCCAACGCAAGAGCGGTTCTTCCTCATGTGGAAAGATTTATTCGGGAATTGATTGACTGGAAACCGGACATTGTACATTCTCAGTGCGAATTTATGACTTTTTCTTACGCAGTGAAAATCAGTAAGAAATGTAAATGTCCATTGCTTCATACTTATCATACGATTTATGAAGATTATATCCATTATCTTCCCGGAGGCTTGTCCTCCTATAAGCTTGGGGCAGCTTTTGAGAAAAAAATCGTTGCACAGCTTTCCAGAAGTATTTTAAATAAAACAAATCAGGTAATTGTACCTACGGAAAAAGTAGAAAAAATTTTAGAAAAGTATGAAGTAGAAGAACCGATTTCTGTTATACCTACGGGAATTGATTTAAAAAATTTTCAAAACAGAATGTCTAAATCAGAATGTGAAAATCTGAAAAAGAAATGGAACATTCCTCTTGAAAATAAGGTGCTTGTCAGTGTAGGAAGATTGGCAAAAGAGAAAAATCTGGAAGAAATCTTAAATTATTTTGCCCGTCTTATCTATGAGGAAGAAAAACAGAATTTAACACTTTTAATCGTAGGAGACGGTCCTGACAGAGAACGGCTGGAAAAAATCAGCGAGAGCTTGTCCTTGACAGGAAAAGTAATTTTTACAGGTATGGTAAATCCACAGGACGTGGGAATTTACTATCAGTTAGGAGACGTTTTTGTATGTGCCTCTAACAGTGAGACACAGGGAATTACTTACATTGAAGCCTTAGCCAGCGGAAGACCGGCGCTGTGCCGTAAGGATGAATGTCTAAATCAGGTAATCACAGATGGGTATAATGGTTTCCAATATGAAACTTACGAATACTTTAAAATGCACTTAGAATATATTCTGGAGGATGAAACAAGAAAAGCGGAAATGGGATTAAGGGCAAAAGAAACCGCTTATCTCTATTCCACATGGAATTTCTGTACAATGGCAGAAAGCTTATACAAAGAAGTGCTGAAACGTCAGGAGGCAGAGAAAGAAGCTTCCGTATGGGCACATAGAGTTTATAACAGAATTTTATGGAACAGAAAAGGGCTGTTAAAGAGAGGGGCATGAAAATGATGAAGAAGATAAATATGTTATCAAAAGCAGATATGGTAAAAGGGCAGGGCGTGCTTTCTGCTCATGATGAACAAGTTGCATTGGCAAAGCAGGTAATGAAGCAGGAAGCAGTTGTTTTGGAAAATGCAAAAGCTCCATGTGATATTGTGCATTATCATTCCATTAATCCGGAATATTACTTTTCTATTCCGGCAAAGAGAAAGCAAAGCGCTTTAGTGGGGTATGTACATTTTCTTCCGGAAACAGTGGAAAACAGTATTTCCCTTCCAAGAGTTGCGAAAAATACTTTTTATAAATATATGATATCTTTTTATAAAAAGATGGATTATCTGGTTACGGTTAATCCGGTTTTTATTGATAAATTAGCAGATTACGGTATACCGAGAGAAAAAGTGACTTATATTCCCAATGTTGTTTCAGAAAAGAATTTTTATCCGTTAAGTACGGAAAAGAGAAATGCAATCCGAAAGAAATGTAAGATTGGAAACGATACATTTACAGTATTATGTGTAGGGCAGTTACAAAAGCGAAAAGGCGTACTGGAGTTTATTGAAATTGCAAGAAAAATGCCGGATTGTCAGTTTGTGTGGGCAGGCGGATTTTCTTTCGGAAAGATTTCAGAAGGGTATGAAGAAATCAGAGAAGCCATGAAACATGCACCAAAGAATATAAAGTTCTTGGGAATTGTAGACAGGGAAAAAATGAATGAAGTCTATAATATGGCAGATGTTATGTTTTTGCCATCTTATGAAGAACTGTTTCCCATGACAATTTTGGAGTCAATGAACTGCGCTTTGCCGGTTCTGGTTCGAGACCTTTCTATCTATGATCCGATTTTGTTTGACTATGCTTTGCGAGGAAAAGGAACTTCTGATTTTATCAGGATTTTAACACAGCTAAAAGAAGAACCGGACTTTTATCAGAGAAGCGCCCATGCTTCTTATGAAGGTCATTTAAGATACAGTACAGAGGCGGTAGGAGAGCAATGGAAAAAGTTTTATCACAGGGTTCTGCGGGAACAGGCAGAGAAAAAAGAGGTTTTACTATGGAAAAAACAAAAACAGCAATGTGTTTAAATTTATGTACCATTCTTGGTATGGCGGGAATGATATGGTTTATCTGGTATGGGATTGATAACCGATTGTTTGTATCTTCTGAGTCTTTGCAGGCATTTTTAGACCGTTTTGGACTTTTTGCTCCTGCCCTTTTTATCCTGATACAGATGGTGCAGGTAGTCATTCCTATTTTGCCGGGAGCAATCGGATGTCTGGGCGGTGTGCTGATTTTCGGACCGGTATGGGGCTTTGTATATAATTATGTAGGAATAGCCATGGGCTCTGTTTTGGCATTTCTTTTGTCAAAGCATTATGGAAGACCATTTGTTCATCATATTATCGGAGAGAAAAATTATAACAAATATATTGGCTGGCTGGACAAAGGCAAAGCCTTTGATAAAGCCTTTGCCGTGGCAATTTTTCTTCCCGTAGCGCCGGATGATTTGCTTTGTTACATAGCCGGACTGACGAAAATGTCTTTAAAGAAATTTACATGTATTATTCTTTTGGGAAAACCGGGTTCTATTTTTTTATATAGTTTGGGGCTTACGGGAATTATGGAGCTTATCAAATATGTATTTTAGAAGGGAAAAGTTATCGTTATAGCGATAGCTTTTTTCTATGTACAGAATATTGGTGCTGTGTTAGAATGAAGACAGACCGGAGGTGAAGAATCGTGGAGAAAAAAGTATATGAGATTATGCAGAAAAACAGAAAAGTTGCAGAAATTTCAGAAACAGGATTTTGCAAAATTTATGATGAAAGCTTTTTACCGTATAATCTATACTTAGAGGAAAATGATGATATTGATACACTTGTAAATAACATAACTAATTTTTATTATTGGTGTGCCACACGAGTTCTTACTTTAGATAGAAAATATGCAAAAGAAATTCTCAACAGCATTGGGATGCGTCAGGCAGTTACTGACAGGGGAAGAGCGCAAATTGCTTTAAGCTATCGATGTGCTTCTTTAACAGATGTTTTTTGGGTACGTCAAAAAGGTGAAGAAATAACTTTTGAAGAAATTAATTTATATAACAATCATTTGAAAAATACTTTTATTGATATTTCTCTTCGGGGAAAACAGTATACCGCAGATAATCATGAGCTTGCAAAGGACTTATCTACAAATGGATGCTTTCCAAAAGCTTGGAAAAGGGAAGAAGAAGGGTTTATACTTCTAAAAGACGGCGGAGAAGATGCTGTGGAAAGAGAATTACTGGCAAGCAGGATTTGCCAATGCTTTGATGTCAGTCAGGTTATCTATCAAAAATCGTATTTTTCTCATGAAAAAGTAACAAAAAGTGAGAATATTACTTCTTTGGAAACCTCTCTTGCATCTATGGAAGCATTCGAGATATATGCACAGAACCATGATAGAGATGTAAAAGAATATATTTTATCTTTAGACAGCCACAATTATTATATGATGAATATTATTGACTATTTAGTGGGAAATACAGACAGGCATTGGGGAAACTGGGGAGTGCTTGTGGACACGAAAAATAACAAGCCGATTTCTCTCCACAAACTTATGGATTTTAATCGAGCGTTTTACGCCTATGATAATATAGATGGAGCAAACTGCCAGACGACATTTTACAAAAAAATGAGTCAAAGAGAAGCAGCGGAAGAAGCGGTAAAGAAGATAGGACTTAACCAGATAAAAGAGGTAAAGAAAAGTTATTTTGAAGCATTGCCTCAGTATTGGGAAATGTTTGAGAAAAGATTGAGCTTATTGAAAGGAATATAAGCATAGAAAAAGGATTTTGCAAGCCACAGTTGAACTTGCAAAATCCTTTCGCATTTTAAGTATTTACATCAGAAAGTGAGAATTAAAATCTTCCTTCTTTTGCAGCTTCTTCAATAGCAACAGCAACAGCAACAGTCATACCAACCATTGGGTTGTTACCAGCGCCGATAAGTCCCATCATTTCTACGTGAGCAGGAACAGAAGAAGAACCAGCGAACTGAGCGTCAGAGTGCATACGTCCCATAGTATCTGTCATACCGTAGGAAGCTGGACCTGCTGCCATGTTGTCTGGGTGAAGTGTACGTCCTGTACCACCGCCGGAAGCAACAGAGAAGTATTTTTTACCCTGTTCAACACATTCTTTTTTGTATGTACCAGCTACCGGATGCTGGAAACGTGTTGGGTTTGTAGAGTTACCTGTGATGGAAACGTCAACGCCTTCTTTGTGCATGATAGCAACACCTTCTGTTACATCGTTGGCACCGTAGCAGTTAACTTTTGCACGAAGTCCGTCAGAGTAAGCTTTGCGGAATACTTCTTTTACTTCGCCTGTGTAGTAATCCATTTCAGTTTCTACATAAGTAAATCCGTTGATACGAGCGATAATCTGTGCAGCGTCTTTTCCTAAACCGTTTAAGATAACACGCAGAGGCTCTTTACGAACTTTGTTTGCTTTTTCAGCGATACCGATAGCGCCTTCAGCAGCAGCGAAAGACTCGTGACCTGCTAAGAAAGCGAAGCATTTTGTATCTTCTTCCAGTAACATTTTTCCTAAGTTACCATGTCCAAGACCTACTTTACGCTGGTCTGCAACAGAACCCGGAATACAGAAAGACTGAAGACCTTCACCGATTGCAGCAGCAGCGTCAGCAGCTCTTTTGCAGCCTTTTTTGATTGCGATAGCAGCGCCTACGGTGTAAGCCCATTTTGCATTTTCAAAACAGATTGGCTGAATTCCTTCAACCATTTTGTATACATCTAAACCGGCAGCTTTTGTAACTTCAGCCGCTTCTTCGATAGAGTTAATTCCGTACTCTTTTAAAACAGCCAGAATTTGTTTCTCTCTTCTTTCATATGATTCAAATAAAGCCATTATCCTATCCTCCTGATTTCTATTCTGACAAATCCCGTTGATTACTCTTTACGTGGATCGATGATTTTAACAGCGTCAGCTACACGACCGTACTGTCCCTGAGCTTTTTCGAATGCTGTGTTTGCGTCATCACCAGCTTTGATGAAGTCCATCATTTTACCAAAGCTTACGAATTTGTAACCGATGATTTCATCATCTTCGTTTAAAGCGATGCCTGTTACATAGCCATCTGTCATTTCAAGATAACGAGGACCTTTCTTTAATGTTCCGTACATTGTACCAACCTGAGAACGTAATCCTTTACCTAAGTCTTCAAGACCTGCACCGATTGGAAGTCCGTCTTCAGAGAAAGCACTCTGTGTACGTCCGTATACAATCTGTAAGAATAATTCTCTCATAGCTGTGTTGATTGCATCACATACTAAGTCAGTATTTAATGCTTCCAGAATTGTTCTTCCAGGTAAAATTTCAGATGCCATAGCAGCGGAATGAGTCATACCGGAACATCCGATTGTTTCTACTAATGCTTCCTGAATGATACCTTCTTTAACATTTAATGTCAGTTTACAAGTACCCTGCTGAGGAGCACACCAGCCTACACCGTGTGTTAAACCGGATATATCTTTGATTTCTTTTGCTTTTACCCACTTTGCTTCTTCCGGAATTGGAGCTGCACCGTGATTCACGCCCTGTGCTACTGGGCACATTGTTTCTACTTCATGTGAATAAATCATTTTAAAACTCCTTTCAAGTATATATACTTCAAATGCGTCAATAATTTAACGCTTTATTCAAACCTATTTTCTCATAAAGTGACAAAAAAATCCAGACCTATTTTTTCTTTTCTGCAAAATCTTACAGGCTTCTTTTTTTATAAATTCAGACAATTATGCGTAAACGTGAAATATTTGAAAAATATGATAGAAATAGCATACATATATATGATAGAAATAGCATACATATCTGGTAATTTAAAGGAAACTATGGTACTATAAAAAGAAAAAAGAGAAATTTATTAAGGAGGTTTTGCTATGAAAAAATATGAGCTTATTCGGGAAATCAACAATATGTGTCGTGGTGAGATGGAGTCTAACATTACGGAAATCGAAACAGATGACTTAGATGTGTATATGAAAGAGCATATCAGTAAAGCTGCTTCCTGTGAAAAGACTGTGTTGGATAACGGTTCTGTTACTTACGATGTTATTACAAACGGATTGAAAGAGAAGTATACTTTTTCTGAAATCTGATACTTTTTCAAAATTCCCCTTATGCCTCCGGATGTTCCAAAAGAGCATTCGGAGGTATTTCTATTTTATAGAAAATTGTGAATAAAATCATAGACGGCGAGATAAACATAGAGTATAATGTAGAAATTCAAAAATCAAAAAGAAATAAAGAAAGGAAAGAAGACAGTGAAAAAATTATTGAATAACTTACCTTTTCGCCTGTTATTAGGAGTGGTAATTGGTATTCTTGCAGGGCAGGCAGCAAATCTTCCGGTGATGCACGTAATCGTAACTGCCAAATTTATTCTGGGGCAGATTATTACTTTTTGTGTGCCATTGATTATTATCGGATTTATTGCGCCGTCTATTACAAAATTGGGAAATAATGCCTCTAAAATATTGGGGGTAGCAATTCTTTCTGCTTATACATCTTCAGTTTTTGCCGCATTATTTTCTATGGGAGCAGGATATACACTTATTCCTCATTTATCTATCGTTTCAGAAGTAGATGGATTAAGAGATCTTCCTAAATTGGTGTTTAAACTGGAAATCCCTCAGATTATGCCTGTTATGAGTGCATTAGTCCTGTCTGTTATGATTGGCCTTGCTGCTACATGGACAAAAGCCAAAACTACGATACGGTTTTTAGATGAATTTCAGAAGATGATACTTCTCATTGTATCAAAGGTGCTTATTCCTATTTTGCCATTCTTTATTGCAGTTACTTTCTGTGCATTATCTTATGAAGGAACCATCACAAAACAGCTTCCTGTATTTCTTAAAGTGATTTTGATTGTAATGGCAGGGCATTATATCTGGCTGACGCTTTTATATCTGATAGGAGGAATTTATTCCGGTAAAAATCCGTGGAAAGTATTAAAAAATTATGGTCCGGCTTATTTGACAGCAGTAGGAACTATGTCATCTGCAGCGACATTGGCAGTTGCGCTACGTTGTGCTAAGAAATCAGAACCTGAGCTTCGTGATGATATGGTGGATTTTGGAATACCTCTTTTTGCCAATATTCACCTTTGCGGTTCTGTACTGACAGAAGTTTTCTTTGTTATGGTAGTTTCTAAGATTTTATACGGAGAACTGCCGTCTGTGGGAAGTATGATACTGTTTTGTGTTCTTTTAGGCGTATTCGCCATTGGAGCTCCGGGAGTACCGGGAGGTACGGTTATGGCATCTCTGGGGCTGATTATCAGCGTTTTAGGATTTGATGAAACAGGTACAGCTTTGATATTGACAATTTTTGCATTGCAGGACAGCTTTGGCACGGCTTGCAATGTAACCGGTGACGGAGCGCTGACTATGATTTTAACAGGATTTGCGGAGAAGCATAAAATAGAACAACAAAAAATAGAAATCGACTTGTAAATAAAGCATATTGTACAGAAAGAACCCGGAAACATGGAAATTGAACATGTTTCTGGGTTTTTTATTATATTTTTTTCATTTCTGCATAGATATAATATAGACAAACAAAAGAGAACGTAAATAAAGGGAGGTAACCAATTATGAAATTTAAAAAAGTATTTGCAATGCTGATGACAGCAACTATGCTTACATCTATGTTGGCAGGCTGCGGCGGCAGCACAGAAAACGAAGACAAAGAAACACCGAAGAAAGAGTCTTCCGAAGCAAAAGGTGACAAGGAAAAAGGCGGAGACGGAAAGGTATATTATCTGAACTTTAAGCCGGAGCAGGCAGACCAGTGGGTGGAGCTGGCAAAAACTTATACAGATGAAACCGGCGTAGAAGTAGAGGTACAGACAGCCGCAGCCGGCACTTATGAGTCTACCTTGAAATCTGAAATGGCAAAGGACGAGCCTCCTACACTGTTTCAGGTAAACGGTCCGGTGGGGCTGGCTTCATGGAAGGATTACTGCTATGATTTATCTGACTCTCAGATTTATAAAGATGTGAGCAGTGACGACTATGTATTAAAAGACGGAGACGCTGTTCAGGGTATCGCTTATGTAATTGAAACCTATGGTTTGATTTATAACAAAGCGTTGCTGAATAAATACTTTGAACTTCCGGATGCAGAAATCAAATCCATTGATGAATTAAACAATTTTGAAGCGCTGAAAAAAGTAGCAGACGGTATTCAGAAAAACAAAGATGAGTTAGGTGTTTCCGGTGCATTTACATCTGCCGGTATGGATGCTTCTTCTGACTGGAGATTTAAAACACATTTAGCAAACCTTCCGGTTTACTATGAATATAAAGAAGACGGAATTACTTCCTCAGAGGCAATCAAAGGCACTTATCTTGAAAACTTCAAAAATGTATGGGATTTATATTTAAAAGACTCCACTTGTGAACCTTCTATGATTTCCTCTAAGACAGGTGAAGATGCAGCTTCTGAATTCGCACTTGGCGAAGCTGTTTTCTACCAGAACGGAACATGGGCTTACAATGATATTAAAGACATGGAAGTAGCAGATGAGGATATGGGAATGCTTCCTATCTACATTGGTGCAGAAGGTGAAGAAAATCAGGGACTTTGTACAGGTTCTGAAAACTACTGGTGTGTAAATAAGAAAGCATCAGAAGAAGATATTCAGGCAACCTTGGACTTCCTTACTTGGGTTGTAGAAAGTGAAGAAGGACGAGATATGCTTGCAAATGAAATGGGATTTATTACACCATTTAAGACCTTTGACGAGTATCTGCCGGAAAATCCGTTAGTAAAAGCAAATGATGAATATGCAAAAGCAGGCAAAACACCGGTAAGCTGGAACTTTACAACGATGCCTTCCGAGGAATGGAAGAACAAGCTTGGTTCTGCAATGCTGGAATATGCACAGGGAACAGGCGAATGGGACGCTGTGAAAGCTGCATTTGTAGATGGCTGGGCTTCTGAATACGAAGCAGCACACGCAGAATAAAGAAGATGAGAAACAGGGCTGCTGTGTAAAAGTTTTTTATACAGGCAGCCCTTTTTCTGATAAAAGGGGGAAGAAAATTGGAAAAATCAATTAAAAAATATTTTCCTGTGTTTGTACTACCTACCATGCTGGCATTTGTTTTAGGATTTATTGCACCCTTTGCTTTGGGTATTTATCTTTCCTTTTGCAAATTTACAACGGTAACAGATGCCAAATGGGTAGGATTTCAAAATTATTTAAAAGCTTTTCAGGACACAGAATTTTATCACGCTTTATGGTATACGGTTTTATTTACCGCTGTATCCGTTATCTTGATTAACGTATTGGCATTTACCGTGGCAATGCTTTTAACAAAGGGAATTAAAGGAACAAATCTTTTCCGTACAGTATTTTTTATGCCGAACTTAATCGGCGGTATTATTTTAGGTTATATTTGGCAGCTTTTATTAAACGGCGTGTTGGCACAGTATGGAAAAACTTTAACCTTTTCCTCTACCTACGGCTTCTGGGGACTGGTTATTCTGGTGTGCTGGCAGCAAGTAGGTTATATGATGATTATCTATATTTCCGGTATTCAGAATATACCGGGTGAGCTCATTGAAGCGGCAAAGATTGACGGGGCAAACGCAAGACAGCTTCTTCGTCATGTTACCCTTCCTATGGTTATGCCGTCTATTACCATCTGTACGTTTTTGACACTGACCAACGGCTTTAAGCTCTTTGACCAGAACCTAGCCCTCACCAACGGCGCACCGTCAAATATGTCAGAGCTTATAGCATTAAATATTTACAGAACCTTCTATGCTCGTCCCGGCTATGAAGGCGTAGGACAGGCAAAAGCCGTTATTTTCTTTGTCTTAGTGGGAATTATTGCTTTAATACAAAATCGATTGACCAGAACAAAGGAGGTGCAGCAGTAATGAAAGCAAGAAAAGCAAAACATGGTTGGCTGCTGACACTGATTTTCTCAGTTATCAGCGTACTGTATATGTACCCCATTATACTGGTATTCATCAACTCTTTTAAAAAGAAAGCATATATCAGCCGTTATCCCTTTAAAATTCCAAAGGGAAATATGTTTGTAGGCTGGGAGAACTATATCCGAGGTCTGGAAAAGACTGGATTTTTCGAAGCATTTTTATGGACCTTATTTATTACCGTGTGCTCGGTGGCTTTGATTGTCGTTTGCTGTTCCATGTGTGCGTGGTATATCAGCAGAGTAAAAACCTTGAGCACAAAAATTATCTATGTTTTATGTCTGTTTGCAATGGTCGTTCCTTTTCAGATGGAAATGTATACCTTATCTAAAATTGCAAATATGCTGAAGCTGGATAATCCTTGGGGATTGATTATTATCTATCTGGGATTTGGCGCAGGACTTGCAGTCTTTATGTTTACAGGATTTGTAAAAGCAATTCCGATTGAAATCGAAGAAGCAAGCATGATTGACGGATGTACGCCGCTGCAATGTTATTTTAAGGTAGTATTTCCTATTATGAAACCTACCTGTATTACCGTGGCAATTTTGGATGCCATGTGGATATGGAATGACTATCTGCTGCCTGTGCTGGTGTTGGACACAAAAAAATATAAAACAATTTCCATTGCCATCCAATATTTGAAGGGCGGATACGGTTCGATTGACATGGGAGCTATGATGGGCGTTTTGGTATTGTCCATTCTTCCGATTATTGTGTTCTATCTTTTCTGCCAGCGTTATATTATCGAAGGTGTTGCAGCAGGCGCTGTAAAAGGTTGATTTCGTTGACAGAATAAAAATACATGTTACAATAAAAGAAATATAGGAAAACAGAAACAGGACTGGCAGAGAACGTCAGTCCTGTTTGGTGATTATAAAGGTGGGAGATATGTACAGGATTTTAATTGTAGACGATGAAAAGCTGGAGCGAAACGGCATTAAGTTTTTATTGAAAAAGACAGGAACAGAGCTGGAGGTTTTTGAAGCATCAAACGGAAGGGATGCACTGGAGTTTTTGAAACATCAAACGGTAGAAATTCTTCTGACGGATATTAAGATGCCCTATGTGAGCGGTTTGGAGCTGGCAGAAAAGGTATCTTCACAATATCCGGAAATGAAAATCGTGATGTTCAGCGGATACAGTGACTTTTCTTATGCACAGACAGCAATCCGATACGGGGTTTCTGATTATATTTTAAAGCCCGTAGATCCTTTGGAATTCCAGAAGACCATGAAAAAGCTATTGGAAGAAATCGAAAGAGAGAAAGCAGAAGAAGTACAGCAGATTAAAACACAGGATTATTTATACCAGTTCTTTTTGCAGAATTATTTGTACGGGGGAAAAGTCGATATTGAGGAAATGAAGAGAAATCTGGATTTCCAACAGTATCATTACATGGTTTTAATTCAGACCTCCAGCAGTTTTTTTGAAATGGAAGAAGAAATCTTTAAAGAAAAATTAAAAGAGGAAATTCGCCGTGATTTCTTTTATCTGAATTTAAATGCGGGAGAAGGACTTTTCTTCTTTAAGGAGAAACACAGCGATTATGCGCTTTTGTGCAGGGAAATTTATCAGTTTTTTAAGCTTCGTTATAATACGGAATGTCTATTGGCTGTCAGCGAGGAATTAAAAAGCTTTGAGGAGCTGCCGGCGGTTTTCGAGGCGTTGGAAATGGTGCTGGAAGACCAGTTTTATCAGCCGGAAAAGCATATTTTTTCTTTAAAAGAGAATGAAGACAGAGAAACAAACACAGCGCTTGGGGATGCAGAGCTTTTAAAACGAATTTTAGAAGACATTCATCATCGGGATATGGGGCATTTAAAAAATCATTTTGAGCAGTTGAAAGTCATGTATCATCCGGAAAAAGCATATTCTGAAATGTATGTGAAATTTTTATTTTCCAGTATTATAAAAGAAATTTATGAAGCCATGGATTTGCCTGATGAGAAAAGATTGAGCAGAGAAATTGACCGCTTATATCGTGCCAAAAGGCTGCAAGATGTATGGAAGCTTACCGAAAAAGCCATGGAGGAGCTGGAGGAATATCTGGCAGAAGAAGAAAAGGGTACGAGAAGCGAAGTGACGCAGGTGAAAAATTACATTTATCAGAATTATCAGGGGGAATTAAGCGTAGACATTCTGGCGGAAAAGGTATATTTGTCACCGGGGTATTTAAGCTATATTTTTAAACAGGAAACAGGTATGAATTTAAATCGCTTTATTAAAGCCTTTCGTATGGATAAGGCAAAAGAGCTGCTGGAAAACAGTCAGAAAAAAATTTCTCAGATTGCCAAGGAAGTGGGATTTTCCAATAATTCTTATTTTTGCCGAAGCTTTCGAGAATATTTCGGAGTAACGCCGGAGTTTTGCAGGAAAGGAACTGCGGAGTATGAAAAAATGGATACAGAAATATAAAGACCTGAAATATCGGTATAAGCTGACGATTATGATGATTTTGTGCAGCCTGATACCGGTATGCGTCATCAGCGGTTATACCCAGATAAGAACTGTACAGATTATGCGGGAAAAAGAACAAATCGGATTAGAGCAGGTGCTGGAGCAGTCCGTGAACAGTATTGATAATCGGATACAGATTTACACAAACCTGATAAATTATTTAACCTATTCCTCGGATTTACGGGAAATTATGGAAAAAGAGTGTTCCTCTGATTATGAGGCATATCTGGCGTATACGGAAATTGCTGACCCGATGTTTACCATGCCACAGCTATACCACGAGGAAATCAGAAGCATTACATTATATGCTGAAAACATTCAGGTAGAACACGGCAATACCTTAGCTCCTCTGTCTGTGGCACAAAACCAGACCTGGTATTCTAAAATCAATGAAAAGGGTACGGTGCAGTGGCTGGTAAAGCAGGGAAATAAAAAAGAAATTCTGGCAGTGCGTAAGTTTTATCGGCAGGACAGCATACAGGCAATGCTGGTTTTGACCTTGGATTACAATAGGGTATTAGAGCCTTTTGCCGATTTGCTGACGGAAAACAGAGGGGGCTTAATCTTAGACGAACAGGGAAATGTGGTGTATTCCGGATACCGCATGGATGCCCCTTATAAGCCGGATAAAGAAACTTCTCTAAACTATTTAAAAGAACATTATGTATGTATAGAGAAAAAAATAGAAGATACGAAATGGAATTTCTGTCTTTATCAGCCAAAAGAGGAGCTGGAGAAATCGGTTTGGACATTGCTTCTTGGAAACATTCCTGTGCTGCTTCTCTGTCTTTTGCTGATTTTACTTTTGGGATATTTTTTCTCAAGGAAAATGGTAGAACGTTTGGAACAGCTTACAGAAAATATGAACCAAATCAATCTGGGGCTTCGTAAAGTTACGGTGGTGAGCCAATCTAAAGATGAAATCGGTGTGCTGGTGCGTACCTTTACCAGAATGATGGATGAAATCAATAAATTGATTTCTCAGGTATATGAGGCAAAAATTAAGCTGCAAAAAACAGAGATGAAAGCCCTTCAGGCGCAGATTAATCCTCATTTTCTCTACAATTCTCTTTCTATTATTAACTGGAAAGCTCTTGAGGCAGACAATGAGGAGATTAGCCGGATTACGCTGGCATTGTCTACCTATTATCGCACCAGCCTGAACAAAGGAGAGACTATGACAATCGCTGCAAACGAAATCCGAAATATTGATGCCTATCTTCAAATTCAGCTTATTATGCACGACAACAGTTTTCAGGTTATCAAAGAAATACAGGAAGATGCTTTAAGCTACTCTGTGCCCAAGTTGATTTTACAACCGTTAGTGGAAAATGCCATTGAGCATGGTTTAGACGTATCGGAAAAGGAAGAGAAATGGCTGAAAATTTCTGTCTGCAAAGAGAAAGATGCCTTAATTATGGCAGTGGAGGACAATGGCATGGGTATGTCAGAGGAACAGGCAAAGTCTATCATCACTTATCGTTCTAAGGGATATGGGGTACGCAATGTCAATGACAGAATAACACTGCTTTACGGAGAGGAATATCATTTAAGGGTAAAAAGCCGTCAGGGAGAGGGATGCCGAATAGAGATTGTTATTCCTGTCAATAAGGAGGAAAAACGATATGAATAAAAAATTATTTTGGGGCATTGCTGTGGCAGCAGTGATTGTCTTTGGCATATTGTTCTTTCCGTGGAAAAAAGAGACTGCTAAAGAAGAACCTCCAAAAACGGATAACAATGCAAAATGGCAGGAAGCAGAGCATACTCCTTACGGAAAATATCCGGAAACAGTCACCTATACGCTGGGGAAAATATCAGGAGGCAATCACTCTAATCTTCCGGCAGGAGATACTTATGAAGACAACGGTTATACACGTTATTTAAAGAAAATGCTGAATATTCAAAACAAGGATGTATTTGAACTGGAGGATGGAAATCAGTATGAGGAAGCAGTAGAAATCGCCATAAAGGACAACAATTTACCGGACATTATGGTGGTGAAAGGGCAGGAAACGGTACAGAAACTGGCAGAGGCAGGCATGCTTGAGGATTTAACCGATGTTTATGAGGAATGTACCACATGGCGGATTAAAGATATGTATGCCAGCTACACAGACGCACTTTTAAATTCGGCAAAATATGAGGGCAGGCTTTACGGGCTGCCGGATACGGTTATTGACCACGGTCCAACGCTTTTATGGATGCGAAAGGATTGGATTGACAAATTAGGTTTAAAAGAACCTGTTGATATGGACGAAGCAATGAGCTGTATTTTAGAATTCGTCAATCAAGATGCAGCAGGTAATGGGGAAACTATCGGACTTGCCTGTACACCGGAGCTGGTAGCAGGAAGCAGTGAAACTTATTCTGCAGACGGGATTTTTTCTATGTTTAATGCAAGCCCCAGAAAGTGGGTGCAGGATGCAGAGGGAGAAATGGTATACGGTTCGATAACACAGGAATGTAAAGCAGCCTTGGAGTATTTGAATACATTGTATACAAGAGGTGTGTTGGATAAGAGATTTCTTCTTCGAACTTCACAGAATATAGAGGATTTAATTAAAAACGGTAAATGCGGAGCTTTTTTTGGAAAATGGTGGGCGCCAAACAATCCTTTGATGGAGTCCTATGACTATGACAGGGAAGCAGAATGGAAGCCTTATTTCTTTACAGAACAGGACGAAAATATTTTACAGGAATATGAAACCTTTGAAGACAGGCTGTATGTGGTTGTGCGAAAGGGATATGAGCATCCGGAAATCGTGGCAAAATATATCAGTGTAATTTTTGACTATTCCCGTTATGATGACAAAGGGGCAAATGAAGTAAACGAATATTTTTCTTTAAATGTAGATCCCACGGCAAGACCTTTGAACATTAATGTGGATTATAGAGATACCTTGTATCAGACAACGGAGAATATTCAAAATGCGCTGAATGGAGAAAAGTTGCCATCTTCTTTAACAGGGCTTGAAAAGTCTTATTATGATACTTGCAAGGCTTACTTAAACGGAAGCCTGACAACGGCAAATGCGTGGGCTGCTTATACTTCACGTATTACAGCCGTAGGGGCGCTGGTAGACTTAGACTTTAAAAGCCGTCAGCCTTTGCCGCTTTCAGGAGAGGGATTAAAGGCGGAAGAAAATCTTTTAAAACTGGAGCAACAAACTTTTATACAGATTGTTTGTGGAGAGAAACCGGTGGGTTATTTTGATATCTTCGTGAAAGAATGGTATGCAGCAGGAGGGAAGGAGCTGACACAAAAAGCGCGAGTGGCTGCTAAAAAAAATGATTGTAAACCTGTAATATATAATAGTTGACAATTAAGAGCGGATTGTGATACGATACTTATGCAAAAAATAAGGACAGTAGAAAGGTAATGAAAAATGATAATGGCAAAAGAAAATAATAAAACTTATGACTTAGTGTACATTAGTATGTTTACAGTATTAATTGCAATCTGCTCATGGATTTCTATTCCTGCAGCAGTACCTTTTACTTTACAGACTTTAGGCGTATTCCTGGCAGTGGGAATTCTGGGTGGTAAAAGAGGAACGATAGCTGTTTTGGTATATATTTTACTGGGCGCTATTGGAATTCCCGTATTCGCAGGTTTTTCTGGTGGAATTGGTGTTCTTACAGGAACAACAGGAGGATATATCGTTGGATTTCTGGCATCGGCTCTTGTTATGTGGGGTATGGAACGTGTTTTTGGAAAAGGAAAAATAGTACAAATTATTTCTATGTTTTTAGGGTTATTGGCGTGTTATGCGGTAGGAACTCTATGGTTTATGACAGTGTATACTCATCAGACCGGAGAAATAGGAATTTTAGCAGTTCTTGGTTGGTGCGTATTTCCTTTTATAATACCCGATATTCTGAAGATTGCTTTAGCAGTAGTATTAACCAGAAGATTGAAAGGAGCAATCAGAAGATGAAACAGGAATGTTTAAAAATCAGGGCACATCATGGTATGTGCCTTCATTTCTTTGAGGGAAAAGGATACAGCAATGAATTTACGGCTCATCTACAGAAAATTTATGAAAGAATGCAAAAAAATCCAGAGGTTGAATTAGTTGTTTGTGGTGATGAAATCTGTAAGAAATGTCCTAATCTAGAAAATGGAATTTGTAGAACACAAGAACTTGTATTGTATTATGACAAAGAGGTCTTGAAACGCTGTGGGTTGTCTGAAAAAACAAAAATTTTCTGGAATGATTTTTCAAAACTGGTACAAGAAAAAATTATTTTTTCAGGAGAACGCCAAAATATATGTGGAAATTGTCAGTGGTCCTGCATCTGTGAAAAGAAAGTAGAAAAAACCCTATTGGAAACTGAAAAAAATTGTGTTACACTATAGGAAAACCACTGGAGGGAAAGAAAATGAGAGCAGAATTTGACGAAACATTAGTAACTGGAAATGAAATGATTGATGGACAACATAAAGAACTGATTGAACGTATTAACCAGCTTTTAGAAAGCTGCGAAGACGGACAGGGCAAAGTGAAAGCAATTAAAATGTTGGATTACTTATTAGATTATACAGAATTTCATTTCAGCGCAGAAGAAAAATTACAGGAAGAAATTCAGTATCCGGGAATCGAAGAACATAAAGTAAAACATGCAGAATTTAAAAATGCTGTAAAAGAACTTCAGGAAATGCTGGAGGAAGAAGAAGGACCAACAGAAGCCTTTGTAGCTCAGGTTAAGAAAAATGTAGTAGATTGGTTATTCGACCACATTAAAGGATTTGACCGTTCTGTAGCAGAATACAAATTTATGGCTTCTAATGCAGACAGATTATAATAAGAGGTTGCCTATGGTATTATTTGTAGAATATCCAAAATGCAGTACCTGTCAGAAAGCAAAAAAATGGCTTTTGGAAAATCAGGTGGAATTTGAGGACCGCCATATTGTAGAAGATAATCCTTCTAAAGAAGAACTGAAAGTTTGGTATGAAAAAAGTGGGCTTCCTTTGAAGCGTTTTTTTAATACCAGCGGAATGAAGTATAAAGAATTGAAGTTAAAGGATAAGTTGCCTGACATGACAGAGGAAGAGCAATTGGAACTTTTAGCTTCAGACGGTATGCTGGTAAAAAGACCTGTGCTTGTAGGTGACAATTTTGTCCTTACAGGTTTTAAAGAAAAAGAGTGGACAGAAAAATTAAATTAAAGTCAGCAGGGGAGTCCGTGAGCGGACTGAGAGGAAGTCATCAACTTCGACCCTTTAACCTGATATGGGTAATGCCAGCGTAGGGAGATGAATGTGAAAACCGGGAAACGTAGAGGCGTTTTCCGGTTTTTACTTTATAGCTGTAAATGCTGGAAATTCACAGTCATTGTAATATAAAAAACAGGATAGGGGAAAAAATGAGATTAGAAAGAAAAAATATGTGTTTATATGCAGTTACGGATAGAAGCTGGATAGGAGAAAAGAGTTTTTTGGAGCAAATTGAGGATTCTTTGAAGGGTGGAGTTACTTTATTGCAACTTCGTGAAAAGAATTTAAGCAGGGAGGAGTTTTTAAAAGAAGCACAAGAAGTGAAGAAATTGACAGATAAGTATGGTGTGCCTTTCATTATCAATGATGATGTGGAAATTGCATTACAGGTAGATGCAGCCGGTGTTCATGTAGGACAAAAGGATATGGAAGCAGGAGAAGCCAGACAAAAGCTGGGAGCAGATAAAATTTTGGGAGTGTCTTGTCGCACTGTAGAGGATGCAAAAAAAGCAGAACAAATGGGAGCAGATTATTTGGGAGTAGGAGCTATGTTTGCAACTTCTACAAAAACAGAGGCAGAAGTAATTACAACAGAACGTTTGAGGTCTATTTGTCAGGCAGTAGCTATTCCGGTTGTGGCAATTGGCGGCATTAAGGAAGAAAATATAACAAAATTAAGGGACTGCGGTATTTCAGGTGTTGCAGTGATTTCAGGAATTTACGCTCAAAAAGATATAGAAAGTGCTTGTCAGAGATTTTTAAAGCTATCAAAGAAAATTACACAGCAGGAGGTAAAAGAAAAATGAAAAAAGTGTTAAGTATTGCAGGTTCGGATTGTAGCGGAGGCGCAGGAATTCAAGCTGATATCAAAACTATTTGTGCACATAATATGTACGCCATGACAGCGATTACTGCATTAACAGCGCAGAATACTACAGGTGTTTATGATATTGTGGAAGTGTCTCCGGAATTTATAGCAAAGCAGTTGGATTGTATTTTTCAGGATATTTATCCGGATGCTGTGAAAATCGGAATGGTTCCAAATAGCGAGATTGTCTGTGCTATTTCTGAAAAATTACGGGAATATCAGGTGAAAAATATTGTAGTGGATACGGTTATGGTATCGACAAGTGGAAGCAGACTGATGCAGCAAGAAGCTTGTAAAGTGATGAAGGAACAGCTTTTTCCTTTAGGAAAAGTATTGACACCTAATCTTTTTGAGGCTGAGGTTCTTTCGGGAATAGAGATAAAGAGTCAGGAAGATATGGTATTGGCAGCAGCAGAAATTGGAAAATATACGCAGGGAGCAGTTTTGGTAAAAGGTGGACATTTGACGCAGGGAGCAGATGATCTTCTCTATGAAAATGAGAAAGAAATCTGGTATTGCAAAGAAAAAATTGAAAATCCCAATACACATGGTACAGGCTGTACTCTGTCTTCTGCCATTGCATGTAACCTTGCCAAAGGGTATTCTTTACAGGAAAGTGTAAAAAATGCCAAGGAATATCTCACTGGAGCCATTGAGGCTGGACTGGATTTGGGAAAGGGCAGAGGACCACTTAATCATACCTATAATACAGTGGTAATAAAGAATTAAAGATATTTATAATAATTTAAAGTGTGCTTTATTTATGGTTCCTAAAAAAATAAAGCACACTTTTTTTGATAAAGTATTATTTCACTGTAATAAGTTTATATTTACTGTTTCCAATTCCGATTTTTTCTCCATGAGAAATAGCTGTTTCCCAACAGGTTTCAGGGAAAATGCTATGGAAGTGGTCGTGATTGTGGCAAGCTCTTTCTTCTTCACTGCAATCTCCCAACATACTGTTAGAAAGAACAGGTTGAGCATTTACGGCTTCTGCACAAGCCATATCAAGAGCTACGGGATCGAAAGAAGCAAACATTCCTACATTTGGAACGATGGCAGCGTCATTTTCTCCATGGCAGTCACAATATGGAGATACATCAATTACCAGACTGATATGGAAATGAGGGCGATTGTCAATAACTGCCTTTGTGTATTCTGCAATTTTGCAGTTTAAGATTTCATTTGACTCGTCAGAAGCAGATAAAATTGCATCTTTTGGACAGACACCAATACATCTTCCGCAGCCAACACATTTATCGTGGTTAATGGTTGCTTTTTTATTTTCAAATTCTGGAGCGTCATGGGCACAAATTTTTACACACATTTGACATCCAACGCATAAATTTTGGTCTACGTGAGGTTTTCCGGCAGAATGCATTTCCATTTTTCCGGCTCTGGAGCCACAACCCATTCCGATGTTTTTTAAGGCACCGCCAAATCCTGTTGATTCATGTCCTTTGAAGTGGCTTAAAGAGATAAAAACATCTGCATCCATAACTGCACGTCCGATTTTGGCTTCTTTTATGTAAGTGCCGCCCTCTACAGGAACAAGTGTTTCATCCGTACCCTTCAGACCATCTGCAATGATAATCTGGCAGCCTGTTGTAGTTGGATTAAAGCCATTTAAATTGGCACTGTCTAAATGGTCGAGAGCATTTTTTCTTCCTCCTACATATAAGGTGTTGCAGTCTGTGAGAAAAGGCTTTCCACCTAATTCTTTTACTACATCAGCAACTGCTTTAGCATAATTAGGGCGAAGAAATGCAAGATTTCCAGGTTCCCCGAAGTGCATTTTAATAGCAACATATTTGTCTGTAAAATCAATATTTCCAATTCCGGCAGTTTTGATTAATCTTTGCAGTTTTGTGAGAAGATTATCGCCGTTTTTCACTCTTAAATCTGTAAAATATACATTTGATACTTCCATTTTCAATCCTCCTGTTATTTATGAAAAGATGCCTGACGAATTGTTTCGTGCTGTGCACTTTTGCTATTCTGGCAGTATAAAAATATTTTATCATTGGAAAAACCAAGATACAATATAAAAATATGGATTTTCTTTAGACTGTTCAGGAAAGTGGAAATGTGATAAAATTTACTGAAAAACGATGAAGGGATAAAAAGATGGGGAAAAGACTTTATCTGACATGTAGAAATGGGTTAAATTGTAATGTTTTAATACAAGCTTTAACAAAACTGGTAAAACAGCAGAACTTATCTGTAAAAAATAAATTAAAAGAGGAAACTGAACAAAGACTTATACAGGTCTATGATTTATTAGAAGAAGCAGGAAAAGACAGAGAAGAAGATAAAAAGCAGCAGGAGGAACTGGGGAAACTATTAGATGCACTGGAATGTGAGAAAATCTGTATTTCTTCTCTTCCTGAAGGAAATAATGAAGAAACTCTTGAGGAGAAATCTGTTTCTATTTTTCATATTTTACAGAGGTATCATATTCCTATAGAATTGCAGCCGGAAAAGGGAGAGCTTTTAAGCCTGGGAATTGTCTGTTTTCTGGCTGTTTTCGGAGAATGGAAAACAGAAAAAACACCCGGTTATTTGGTACAGACAATTATAGAAAAAGGTGATAAAGACAGTGTAATAAAACTTTTGCTGTGTTCGGATACAGAAATTTCAGAAAAAGCAAAAGATACGGTACAGGTTTTAGAAACGAATGTGGATGACTGCAGTGGAGAACAATTGGGGTATGTTATAGAGTGTTTAATGAAAGCAGGCGCATTAGATGCTTCTTGCTTTCCTATTTATATGAAGAAAAACAGAGTTGCCTATATGCTGCAAGTGTTATGTAAAAAAGAGCGGCAGGAAGCATTGGAAGATATTATTTTTCGGGAAACTACCAGTATCGGACTACGCAGATATGAAGAAAGGCGGAGAATTTTACCCAGAGCCTTTAAGGAAATCAGATTAAAAGACGGACATAAAGTGACTGTAAAAGTATGCGAGCACCATGGAAAAAAATTTTGTTATCCGGAATATGAAACGGTAAAAAAGGTGTGCGAAGAAACAGGCAGAGCTTACAGAGATGTGTATGATGAAGCATCTGCCGTGGCGGGAGGATATTATGAAGACCTATGAAGAAAAGAAGCGGGACTTATATGAAAAAATGAAAGAATACACAAAAGAAGATATTTGTATTGCTTTTTCGGGAGGCGTGGACAGCAGTCTTCTTTTAATGCTGGCAAAAGAATGTATGAAGCAACAGAAAAAAGCAGGGAATATTCATGCAGTAACCTTCCATACGGTTTTGCATCCGCCCTGTGATTTGGAAATTGCTCAAAAAGTAGCAAAAGAAGCCGGTGCGGTTCATAAAGTGGTTTTTGTCAATGAATTAGAGCAGGAAGAAATTCGGTTTAATCCAAAAGACAGATGTTATCTTTGCAAAAAAACTTTATTTCAGAAGCTTTTGGAGTATGCGAAAAGTCAGGGGATTTCTGTTGTCATGGAAGGAACAAACGAGGATGATTTGCATGTGTATCGTCCGGGATTAAGGGCAATCAAAGAGCTGGGAGTATTCAGTCCGCTGGCAGAAGCTGGATTTACCAAAGAGGAGGTAAGAAAACTGGCAGAGGAGCTGAGCGTTTCTGTGGCAAGCCGCCCGTCAACACCATGTCTTGCCACAAGGCTTCCTTATGGAACAGAAATTAAAACAGAAGCTTTGGAGAAAATTGCTTTAGGAGAGGAATATTTAAAAAAACAAGGCTTTTCCGTAGTACGAATAAGACTCCACGGAGAGATTTGCAGAATTGAAATTCCAAAAGCAGACTTTGGAGCTTTTTTGGAAAAATCGCAGGAAATGACAGAAGCTTTGCAGAAAAGAGGATTTCAGTATATCACTTTAGATATACAGGGATTTCGAAGCGGAAGTATGGATGAATTCAGAAATGAAAAGTTGTCAAGAAAAAATACTTGACAGAGTAAAAAGTCTGTTGTATGATAAGCAAGGTGATGCGAATGGAGAAATTTGTAGAGCAGACTTTACTGTATGATTTCTATGGTGAACTGCTGACAGTTCATCAGAGAAGAATTTATGAAGATGTGGTCTTAAATGACTACTCGCTCAGTGAAGTAGCTGACGACTTGGGAATTAGCCGTCAGGGAGTACATGATAACATTAAGCGCTGCAATAAAGCTTTGCAGGATTATGAGGCAAAGCTGCATTTGGTAGAAAAGTTTTTAAGTATCAAAGAAAAAGTTCATCGTATTCACGAACTGAGTAAGAAATGTGAAAAGCTTAGCAAACAGGAATTAGTTTTCCAAGTGGAAAATATTTCTCAGGAAATTTTAGAGGAGTTATAACAGATGGCATTTGAAAGCTTAACAGACAAATTACAGAATGTATTCAAAAACTTAAGAAAAAAAGGCCGTCTGACGGAAGCCGATGTAAAAGCTGCCTTAAAAGAAGTAAAAATGGCTTTATTAGAAGCCGATGTAAGCTTTAAGGTAGTAAAACAGTTTATGAAAGCGGTACAGGAAAGAGCCATTGGACAGGATGTAATGTCCGGTTTGAATCCGGGACAGATGGTAATCAAAATCGTAAACGAAGAGCTTGTCAAGCTTATGGGAAGCGAGACAACAGAGATTGCCTTAAAGTCAGGAAATGAAGTGACCGTTCTCATGATGGTAGGACTTCAGGGTGCCGGTAAAACAACGACTACCGCAAAGCTGGCAGGAAAGTTGAAATCTAAAGGCAAAAAACCTCTGTTAGCAGCCTGTGACGTATATCGTCCTGCGGCAATTAAACAGCTTCAGGTAAACGGTGAAAAACAGGGTGTGGATGTATTTTCCATGGGCGATAAAAACAGTCCTGTGGATATTGCGAAGGCTGCTTACGAGCATGCAAAAAATGAAAAGTATAATGTCTTGATTTTGGATACAGCAGGTCGTCTTCACATTGATGAAGACATGATGGAAGAACTGGAAAAAATCAAAGAAGCAATTACTGTGGATCAGACATTGCTGGTAGTAGATGCTATGACAGGTCAGGATGCCGTAAATGTAGCAGAAACCTTTGGTGAAAAGGTCGGAATTGACGGTGTTATATTGACAAAGATGGATGGTGACACTCGAGGTGGTGCTGCTCTTTCCATAAAGGCAATCAGCGGAAAACCAATTTTATATGTTGGTATGGGTGAAAAGCTTTCTGATTTAGAACAGTTTTATCCGGAACGTATGGCATCCCGTATTTTAGGTATGGGAGATGTTATGAGCCTGATTGAAAAAGCACAGGCAAATCTGGATGAAGAGAAGGCAAAGGAAATGGAACAGAAGTTCCGCAAAAATTCTTTTGGCTTTGATGATTATCTGGAAAGTATGAACCAGATGAAAAATATGGGTGGTTTATCCAGTGTATTGAGTATGCTTCCAGGTGTAGGTTCTCAGATGAAAGATTTGGAAGGTATGGTTGATGAAAAGGATATGGCTCGTAAAGAAGCGATTATCTTGTCTATGACACCGAGAGAACGTTCTCATCCGGAAATCTTAAATCCATCAAGAAAATATCGTATTGCAAAAGGCGCCGGTGTGGATGTATCAGAAGTCAATCGTATGGTAAAGCAGTTTGAGCAGGCTAAGAAAATGATGAAACAAATGCCCGGTCTAATGGGTGGCAAAGGTGGTAAAAGAGGAAAATTCAAACTTCCCTTTTAACATATATGAAAGATAATGAAATAAACCAGGAGGTGAAATGAAATGGCAGTAAAAATCAGATTAAGAAGAATGGGACAGAAAAAGGCTCCTTTTTATAGAATCGTTGTAGCAGATTCCAAATCTCCAAGAGATGGAAGATTTATCGAAGAAATCGGAACATACGATCCAACTCAGGAACCAAGCGTATATAAAGTAGATGAAGAAGCAGCTAAAAAATGGCTTGCAAATGGTGCTCAGCCAACAGATGTTGTTGCTAAAATCTTTAAACTGGCTGGTATCGAAAAATAATCTGGGAGGTGTCTTGTAATGAAAGAATTAGTTGAAGTAATTGCAAAATCTCTCGTAGATTGTCCTGAAGAAGTCGTTGTGACAGAAACAGAAGATAATGATGCGATTTTCGTTGAACTTAAGGTGGCAGCTTCCGATATGGGTAAAGTAATCGGTCGTCAGGGACGTATTGCAAAGGCAATCCGTACTGTTGTAAAAGCAGCTTCTTCCAAGAGTGAAAAGAAAGTAGTCGTAGATATTTTACAGTAAGCAAGAGGTGAGCGCTATATGCGCCCCTTTTTGCTATGCAGGAAAAGGAAAGAAGGCTGTAGTAAATACTTATTTACTGCGGCTTTTTGTATGTAGAGTTTTAATGAGGAGATTTAACTGATGGAAGATTTATTGCAGGTGGGTGTAATTACCACTACACATGGAATCAGAGGAGAAGTAAAGGTTTTTCCTACCACAGATGATGCGCATAGATTTGATTATTTAAAAAGTGTACTTTTAGATACAGGAAAAGAGTTGTGTGAGCTTGATATAGAAAGAGTAAAATATTTTAAGCAGTATGTTATTTTGAAATTTAAGGACGTAGATGATATCAATGATATTGAGCCATATAAAGGGAAAAGCCTGTATGTAACAAGAGAGTTTGCAGTGCCTTTAAAAGAAAATGAGTATTATATTGCAGACTTAATCGGTATGGAAGTTTATTTGGAAGACGGAAAGCATTTTGGGACTTTGATGGATGTTATGGAAACAGGAGCAAACGATGTTTATGTGGTTCATCTGGAAGCGGGAAAAGAAGTTTTAATTCCAGCGATTAAAGACTGCATCAAAGAAGTAGATGTAGAGAATGGAAAAATGGTCGTTCATCTTTTGAAGGGCCTGTGCTAGGAGGGATAAAATGGATTTTCATGTACTTACGCTGTTTCCTGAAATGGTGGAAAATACAGTCCAGACCAGTATTACAGGAAGAGCAGTGAAAAACGGAAAAATAGCCCTCCATACGGTAAATATCAGAGATTTTGCAGACAATAATCATTCTCGTGTAGATGATTACCCTTACGGGGGCGGTGCAGGAATGGTCATACAGGCAGAGCCTGTGTATCAGGCATATCAGTCTGTAAAAAAACGGACTTCAAAGCCCAGATGTATTTATCTCACTCCTCAGGGAAAGGTTTTTAACCAGACTATGGCAGAGGAGTTTGCCTTGGAAGAGGAGCTGGTTTTTCTCTGTGGGCATTATGAGGGAATTGACGAGAGAGTTTTAGAGGAAATCGTGACAGATTATGTTTCTATCGGAGACTATGTGCTCACCGGAGGAGAACTGGCTGCCTGTGTTATGATTGATGCAATTTCCCGATTTGTTCCAGGCGTTTTAAATAATGAGGAGTCTTCTCAGTTTGAGTCCATGCAGGATAATTTGCTGGAATATCCCCATTATACCAGACCGGAAAGCTGGAGAGGAAAAAATGTGCCTGCGGTATTGCTGACCGGAGACCATACAAAAATTGAGGCGTGGCGTTTGGAAGAGTCTTATAAAAGGACAAAGGAAAGACGTCCTGATTTAAGAGCAAAAAACCGTCCTGTGACAGCCGCTTATTTCAGTCCGACAGGGGGAACAAAAAAAGCAGCGGAGCTGTTGGCTTGCTGTTTGACGCAAAATCCGCAATATATTGATTTGACGAGAAGAAAGCTGCGCAGAGAAAAAAGAGAGTTTTCCGGTCAGGAATTAATCCTTGCAGCAGCGCCTGTCTATGGCGGACAGCTTCCGTCCTTGGATGACAAGTTATTTTCAAATTTAAAGGGAAATCAAACACCTTGTGTCATCATGGCTGCTTATGGAAACAGACATTATGATGATACCCTCTCCCAGATGAAAAAAATCCTGGAGGAAAGAGGATTTGTGTGCATTGGAGCTATTGCACCGGTTATTCCACACATTTATTCGGATAAACTAGGGGCAGGCAGACCCAATGAGCAGGATGCGGCAATTTTTAAGAAATTTGCGGTACTGATAAAAAAACGCATAGAAGAAGGGGAAGAACAGGGATTTGCTTCTGTTCAAGTTCCCGGAAATCCCATGCCGGATAAAAAAGAGATGAAGCCTGTACCAAAAGCTTTTATAAAAGAACGCTGCACAGGCTGTCAGGTATGCGTGCAGAAATGTCCTGTGTATGCCATTTCCAAGGATACGCTGGAAATTGACGAAAGGAAATGTATTTCCTGTATGCGATGCGCTTTACTGTGTAAAAAGGGAGCAAGAGCTTATGACGCATCTGCGGTAAAAGCTCATTTAGAAGAAAAATTTCTGACACCGAGAGAGGTGGAATTTTTCTAATCTGTTTAAAAATCAAGGGAAAATACTTGACAAGGATATGGGGAGATAGTATAATTACCCATGTTGTAAAAAGAGATGGTCCTCTGTTGCTGATTGCATTAAGAACGTCCGAATTTAAAGGAGAAAAATCATGAACGAAATTATTAAAAACATTGAAGCTGCTCAGATGAAAGCAGAAGCACCGGAATTCAACGTAGGAGATACTGTAAGAGTTCACGGTAAAATCAAAGAAGGTAACCGTGAAAGAATTCAGGTTTTCGAAGGTGTTGTATTAAAGAAACAGGGTGGAAGCAACCGTGAAACATTCACAGTTAGAAAAAATTCTAACGGAATTGGTGTTGAAAAAACATGGCCATTACACTCCCCTAACGTAGAAAAAGTAGAAGTTATCAGACGCGGTAAAGTAAGACGTGCTAAACTGAACTACTTAAGACAGCGTGTAGGTAAAGCAGCGAAAGTAAAAGAGTTAGTAAAATAATAACGGAAACATGACAGGGACACATACTTTGGTATATGTCCCTGTTTCTTCAATACGAGTAATTTAGGTGAAAATAGAATGAAAAAGAAGAAAAGCAGAAAAAAGAGAGAACAGCAAAGGGAAATGGCGCTGGAGTTTATTAAAAGCAAACGAGGCAGAACGGTTTTGGGCTGGGTGTTTCAGGTAGCGGTGGTGCTGGCTGTTGCAGCGGTAGTGGCCATTTTCTTTTTTCAAAGTATTCGTATGCAGGAAAGCAGTATGGAGCCTACCTTGCAGACGGGAGAAACCTTTTTTATAAATAAACTGGCGTATAAATTGAAGGGACCGAAAAGGGGAGATATGATTGCCTTTACCAAGGATGGCAAAGACGATGCAGCAATTCATATTAAACGAGTAATCGGACTTCCCGGAGAAACAATTCAAATTCAGAATGGGGAAGTTTATATTGATGGAAAAAAATATAAAGAAAAAATGAAAGTGGATAAAATGACAAATCCCGGTCTGGCAGATGAAGGGGTTACTTTGAAAAATGATGAATATTTTGTGTTAGGTGACAATCGAAATAACAGTGAAGACAGCCGCTTTGCAGAGGTAAAGAAAGTTAAGAAGAAATATATTGAAGGTAAGCTGTGGTTTCGAGTTGCACCGGTAAACAAAATGGGATTTGTAAAACATTAGACAAAAGGAGAAATAGCATGAATTATCAATGGTACCCGGGACACATGACAAAAGCAAAACGTATGATGCAGGAGAATATTAAGCTCATTGACCTGATTATTGAGGTGGTGGATGCGAGAATTCCTTTTTCCAGTCGAAATCCGGATATAGATGAATTAGGCAAAAATAGAGCAAGACTTATTTTGTTAAATAAATCAGATTTAGCAGATGAGCGCGAAAATGAGAAATGGGCAGAATATTTTAAAAGCAAAGGCTATTATGTAGTAAAATTAAATGCAAAAAGCGGTGCAGGGATAAAAGGAGTTCTTCCTGTTGTCATGGAGTCCTGTAAAGAAAAGCTTGAGCGAGACAGAAAAAGAGGAATTATCAACAGACCAATCAGAGCGATGGTAGTGGGAATTCCAAATGTAGGAAAATCTACATTTATCAATGCATTTGCAGGGAAAGCCTGCACAAAAACAGGAAATAAACCAGGCGTGACAAAGGGGAAACAGTGGATACGCATTAACAAAAACGTAGAACTTCTGGATACACCGGGGATTTTATGGCCGAAATTTGAAGATCAGAGCGTAGGAGCAAAACTCGCTATGGTAGGCTCTATTAAAGACGAAATTTTAAATTTAGAAGAATTATCTCTGGAATTGTTAAAATATCTTCATGAGTCTTATGAGGGCGTTTTGACAAAAAGATATGATATTGAGGAAAGCGAAAATGCACTTTCTATGTTGGAACAAGTTGCAGAAAATAGGAAATGTATCCAGAAAGGTAACGAGCTGGATTATTTAAAGGCAGCTAATATTTTATTAGAAGAGTTTAGAAACGGGAAAATCGGAAAAATTACTTTAGAAAAGCCGGAGGCTTAAAATGGAAAGTATTCAGGAAATTAAAGAGAGATTTAAGAATACACCGATACAGGAATTGCCTGCTTTTTGTGAAATTTACAGGGCGGATGAACGAAAAGGTGTACAGAAGCTTGTAGAACAGGGGCACAAGCGCATACAAGCTTTGGAACAGGAAAAAGAACGTTTAAAGCAAATGAGAGAATTTGAGCGTGAATATGAACATTTAGGCTATATTTGTGGGATTGATGAAGTGGGGCGTGGCCCTTTTGCCGGTCCTGTAGTGGCAGGTGCAGTGATTTTGCCGCCGGATTGTGAAATTTTATATGTGAATGACTCAAAACAGCTTTCTGAAAAAATGCGAGAACAACTTTATGATGAAATTATGGAAAAAGCAGTTTCTGTAGCAGTTGGATATGCAAGTCCTCAGAGAATTGATGAAATCAATATTTTGCAGGCGACCTATGAGGCGATGCGAGAAGCTGTTTCAAAATTGGATGTCACACCTCAAATTTTGTTAAATGATGCAGTGACTATTCCTCAGATTACCATCCCTCAAGTGCCTATTATTAAGGGAGATGCAAAGAGTATTTCCATAGCGGCGGCCAGTATTGTGGCAAAGGTTACCAGAGATCGCCTGATGAGGGAATATGATAAAATCATGCCGGAATATGGGTTTGCATCCAATAAAGGATACGGCTCTAAAGAACATATTGAGGCCATTAAGAAATATGGTCCGACTCCGATACACAGAAGGAGTTTCATTCATAATGTGACAGGGGAAAATTATGAATGAAATTGGCAGAAAATATGAAGAAAAAGCAGCTGAACTTTTGGAAAAACAAGGATATTTTATATTAGAACGAAATTACCGGTGTAAACAAGGGGAGATTGATTTAATTGGAAAAGAGGGGGAGTATCTGTGTTTTATTGAAGTGAAATACAGAAGTGGTTTAAGTTACGGAAGCCCACTGGAAGCCGTGACGAAAGCAAAGCAGAGAAAAATTTCCAGAACAGCCTTGTATTATCTTACCAAAGAGGGATATCCTGAGGATACGCCTTGTCGTTTTGACGTAGTAGGGATATCTTCCAATAGGGCAGAGCTTATTCGAAATGCCTTTGAATATCAAAGATAAATGAAAAAAATCAATGGGATAATTGCATAAATTTAACAGAAAATCTTAGGTACTATTACATAAATGTTACGAAAAAATGAAAAAAGGCTATTCTTCTTGTGAATATTATGTTATAATCAGTTTCGGTTATGAAAAGGAGCTTTGATTATGAGGAAAAAAACAAGTACAGGTCTGATTTTGGGGCTTTTATCAGCAAGTCTGATTATCACTCCTTGTTACGCTGCGACTACACAGAGTAAGATTTCTGCAGAGCAGGGTGAACAAAAGGAAAATGAGAAACAGTTAAATGATGCTCAGGGAAGAATCAAAAGTCTGGAATCCAAGAAAAATAATTTGGAAGAGTACTTGACAGAACTGAATAACCAGCTTAGCGAATTGGGAGAAAACCTTCAGGATATTCAGAGTCAGTCAGATGCAAGACAGGAAGAACTGGCGGAGCTTGAAACCCAACTGGGAGAAGCGCAAAAAAAAGAGGAAGAACAGTATTCCAAAATGAAACTTCGTATTCAGTATATGTACGAAAATTCAAATAGTTCTTATATAACATTATTTTTGGAAGCAAAGGATCTTTCAGAATTTTTAAGTCAGGCAGAAAATATGTCGCAGATGACAAAGTATGATAGAAAGATGCTGGAAGAATATAAAAAGACAACAGCGGAAATTAAAGAAAAAGAAGAAAGTATAAAAAAAGAGCAGGAAAAGCTTAAAAAGCTTCATAAAGAAAGTTTAGAAAAGCAGGACGAGATTTCATCAGTTATGAAAAGTACCCGGTCTCAGATGGAAGAATATGAGACACAGATTTCTGCGGAAAAGGATACTACAAAAGCATTGCTGAATAAAATCAATGTGCAAAGTGATAAAATCAATGCTTTAATTAAGCAGGAAAAGGATGAGGAGGCTGCACAGTCACAGAAACCGTCTGTACAAACTCCAAAGCCGGATAATACTGCGAAACCGGAAAACACAACAAAACCGGAAAATAAGCCTGCGCCGGAAGAAAGTAAACCGGAAACACCGCAGAAACCGGAAAACAATAATAATAATTCTCAGGAAAATGAAGATCAGAATGCATCCGGCGAGAAATATTTAGGAAAATTCAAGATTACAGCATATTGTAATGGTTCTTGTTGTTCAGGGCATTCCAGCGGCTTAACTGCCAGCGGAACTGTTCCGGTACAGGGAAGAACAGTAGCTATGAATGGAATTCCTTTTGGAACGAAATTAAAAATAAATGGATCTGTGTATACAGTAGAGGACAGAGGTGTACCTTATGGACATGTTGATATTTATTTTGAAAGTCATGAGGATGCGATGGAATTTGGGAGAATGTACGCAGATGTATATCAAGTGAATTAAAGATTACATAATAAAAACAGATGGTCACAAGGCCATCTGTTTTTCAATGTTTGATAAGTTTTTAGCACCTCTTCAGAAGCTTATTGATTTTCTTTGTTGTATTTCGAACTTTGTTTACAGATAAGTCATGGTTTAAAATATCCATGATACTTGCCAGATATTTACTCATATCAGCTTCCAGATAATAAGGACGTGTCAGCAATTCTGGATTTCTGTAGTTTAGATTTGTAGTAATCACACGATAAATATATTCTTTTTCGTAATATTCATCGAATTTTTCCAGTCCGTCTGTGAAAAGACCAAAAGTAGTACATACAATTACACGTTTTGCCTTACGTTCTTTTAATTTTCTTGCAACATCTAACATACTTTCTCCGGAAGAAATCATGTCGTCAATAACAATCACATCTTTTCCTTCTACGGAGTCGCCTAAAAATTCATGAGCAACAATTGGATTACGTCCGTTTACAACGGTGGAATAATCACGGCGTTTGTAGAACATACCCATGTCAACACCTAAAATATTAGAGAAGTACACAGCTCTTTGCATAGCACCTTCGTCAGGGCTGATAATCATTAAGTGCTCGTTATCAATTTTAAAATCTTCGATATTTGCACATAATGTTTTTAAGAACTGGTAAGTTGGCATGAAGTTATCAAATCCGGATAACGGAATTGCATTCTGCATACGTGGATCATGAGCGTCAAAAGTAATGATATTAGAAACACCCATTTGAACTAATTCCTGAAGTGCAAGAGCACAGTCGAGAGATTCTCTTTTGCTTCTTTTGTGCTGGCGGCTTTCATAGAGGAAAGGCATGATTACGTTAATACGATGTGCTTTTCCGGCAGCAGTAGCAATAATACGTTTTAAATCCTGATAATGGTCGTCAGGTGACATGTGATTCACATGTCCGCACATATTGTAAGTTAAACTGTGATTACAGACATCTACCATAACAAACATATCTGCACCACGAATAGATTCGTTGATTACACCTTTGGCTTCTCCTGAACCAAAGCGTGGGCAGCTGCAGTCAATGAGAAAACTGTTTTCAGCATAACCCCGGAAGTTTAATCCGGATTGATTGTGAGAATTTAATTCTTTTCGGAATTGTACCAGATGAGCATCTACCTGAGAAGCTAATTCAGAACAGCTTTTTAATGCTGCTATTTTAATAGGAGCCACCGGGATAGATTTTTCCAGCAAACTGATATTAACCATAATGACCTCCATTTTACAGTTATTTGACATAATTACACAATAAGTTATAACATTCGACACGCATGAGAGTCAAGGAAAAATATTGCTTTTTTCATATAATGTTGGTATTATAAAAAATAACGGGCATTTGCAGGAGGAAGAATATGAAAAATAACCGACATAAAATCAGCCAGGTAAAAGAAGGAAGCATTGCCTGGGAGTTAGAATTAGAGCCGGGAGATGAGTTGATCAGCATCAATGGAGAAACCATAGAAGATGTTTTTGATTATCATTATCTGGTGAATGATGAATATATAGAATTGCTGGTAAGAAAATCAAATGGCGAAGAATGGGAACTGGAAATCGAAAAAGAGTTTGAAGAGGATTTAGGCATCGAGTTTGAAAACAGTCTGATGGATGAATATCGTTCCTGTAGAAATAAATGTGTTTTTTGCTTTATTGATCAGATGCCACCGGGAATGCGAGAAACGCTGTATTTTAAAGACGATGATTCTCGACTGTCTTTTTTACAGGGGAATTATGTAACGCTTACTAATATGAGTGACCATGATATTGACAGAATTATTCATTATCATTTAGCGCCGATTAATATTTCTTTTCAGACTACAAATCCTAAGCTTCGATGTAAAATGCTGAATAATCGTTTTGCCGGAGATATTTTTCCTAAGGTACAGCGCTTATTTGAAGCGGGAATTGAGATGAATGGACAGATTGTTCTGTGTAAAGGGTTAAATGATAAGGCTGAATTAGAACGTAGTATTTGTGATTTAACACAGTATTTGCCTCATTTGCGCAGCGTTTCTGTGGTTCCTGTGGGACTTAGTAAATATAGGGACGGGCTTTATCCATTAGAGCCTTTTACAAAGGATGAGGCAGCGCAGGTAATTGACACCATTGAAAGCTGGCAAAAGAAAATCTTTCCTGAATTTGGGATTCATTTTATTCATGCCAGTGATGAATGGTATCTGCTGGCAGGCAGAGAACTTCCTGAGGAAGAACGATATGACGGCTATCTTCAGTTAGAAAACGGAGTGGGTATGTTGCGGCTTTTAGATACAGAAGTGACAGAGGCTCTGGAAGAAACAGTTTCTGATAACAGAAAGAGAAAGATTTCTTTTGCAACAGGAAGGTTGGCATATCCGTATATATGCAAATATGCAGATAAAGTGAAGGAAAAGTTCCCTCACATAGAAATCCAAGGATATGAAATACGCAATGACTTTTTCGGAGAGAGGATTACCGTGTCAGGGCTTTTGACAGGCCAAGATATAATCAAGCAACTTGCAAATGAAGATTTGGGAGAATGTCTGTTGCTTCCTTGTAATTTGCTTCGAAGTGGAGAAGATGTATTTCTGGATGATACAACCGTAGGTGAAATTGAAACAGCTTTAAAAGTTCCTGTGCAGATTGTAGATGAAGCAGGTGCAGATTTTGTAGCGGCAGTTTTAGGAGAAAATACAAGAAAAACAAATAAAAGGAGAACAATGTATGAGCAAACCGATTGTAGCAATTGTTGGAAGGCCTAATGTAGGAAAATCAACACTTTTTAATGCCCTTGCAGGGGAAAAGATTTCTATTGTAAAAGATACACCAGGAGTAACAAGAGATAGAATTTATGCAGAAGTAACATGGTTGGACAAGACGTTTACTATGATTGATACCGGAGGAATTGAACCGGAGAGTAATGATGTTATTCTTTCTCAGATGAGAGAGCAGGCACAGATTGCTATTGATACTGCAGATGTCATTATTTTCATGACAGATGTTCGTCAGGGCCTGGTAGATGCAGATTCAAAAGTAGCGGATATGCTTCGAAGAAGTAAAAAGCCAGTAGTTTTAGTTGTAAATAAAGTGGATAGTTTCCAAAAATTCATGATGGATACTTATGAGTTTTATAATTTGGGAATTGGAGAACCGGTACCTATTTCTGCTGCATCTATGTTGGGATTAGGAGATATGCTGGAAAAAGTCGTAGAACATTTCGATGATGATGCACAAAATGATGAAGAAGATGAAATTCCAAAAATTGCAGTAGTAGGAAAACCAAATGTAGGGAAATCTTCTCTGATTAACAAAATTTTAGGAGAAGATAGAGTCATTGTTTCTAACATTGCAGGAACTACCAGAGATGCTATTGATACAAAGGTGACTTATCAAGAAAAAGAATATACTTTTATTGACACAGCAGGTCTTCGTAGAAAAAACAAGATTAAAGAAGAACTGGAGAGATATAGCATTATTCGTACGGTAACTGCTGTAGAAAGAGCAGATGTGGTGGTTATGATGATTGATGCCACAGAAGGTGTAACAGAGCAGGATGCAAAAATTGCAGGAATTGCTCATGACAGAGGAAAAGGTGTGGTAATTGCCGTAAATAAATGGGATGCTATTGAAAAGAATGACAAAACGATTTATAAGTTTACCAATAAAGTAAGAGAGACTCTTTCTTATATGCCTTACGCAGAGATTATGTTTATTTCTGCACATACAGGACAGAGAATTCCAAAGCTTTTTGAAACTATTGATATGGTTCTGGAAAATCAGACACTGCGTATTCAGACAGGTGTCTTAAATGAGATTATTACAGAAGCAACAGCTCTTCAGCAGCCGCCTTCTGACAAGGGAAAACGTTTAAAGATTTTCTATACAACACAGGTTTCTGTAAAACCGCCTACCTTTGTTATTTTTGTAAATGATAAAGAATTGATGCACTTTTCTTATGTGAGATATTTGGAAAATAAAATCAGAGAAGCGTTTGGGTTTAAAGGAACTTCGCTGAAATTTATTATTCGTGAGCGAAAAGAGGGAGAATAGAGAAAATGTTAGCGAGGGTGATTTGTCTGGCAATCGGTTATGTATGCGGGTTATTTCAAACCTCTTACATTTACGGAAAGAAAAACGGAATTGATATACGTGAACATGGAAGCGGAAATGCAGGAAGCACCAATGCCCTGAGAACTCTTGGGAAAAAAGCAGGGGCGTTGACGCTTTTGGGAGATTGTCTGAAATGTGTGGTGGCTATTCTTATTGCAAAATTGCTTTTTGCTTCTCATCAGGGAGAAGACCTGCTGCTGCTGGAATTGTATGCAGGCGCAGGATGTGTCTTAGGGCATAATTTTCCTTTTTATTTGAAGTTTAAAGGAGGAAAAGGAATTGCGGCATCCGTAGGTCTTTTGGTGGCATTTGACTGGAGGCTGTTTGTGATTTGCGCGGTATTATTCTTTGGAGCATTTTTCCTGACCCACTATGTGTCTTTGGGTTCTTTGCTGGCATATTTGGGGTTTGTGGTGGCTTTGATTATTTTCGGGCAAATGGGAACTTACGACTGTACACAGCCTGCATTGTATGAAATGTACGGTGTTGCAATTGGCTTAATGCTGCTGGCATATTGGCGGCACAGACAGAATATTGTTCGTTTGATACATGGAAATGAAAATAAAATTTTTCTTGGAAAAAAGAGGTAGAAGCTTATGAGTAAAGTAAGTGTAATTGGGGCAGGAAGCTGGGGCACGGCTCTGGCAATTCTTTTAGAAAAGAACGGGCATGAGGTGACCTTGTGGTCGCATAGGGAAGAAGAAGTAAAAGAACTGGCAAAAAGCAGAGAACACAAATCAAAGCTTCCGGGGGTACAGATACCGGAGAGAATTGAAATTACCGGTAATTTAGAAAGCGCTTTACAGGCAAAAGATGTACTTGTCTTTGCAGTACCTTCTGTGGCAGTGCGCAGTACAGCAAAAAAGGTTGCCCCTTATGTAAAAAAGGGACAGCTGATTGTGAATGTGGCAAAGGGAATAGAGGAGACGACTCTGATGACACTTACGGATATTATCGAAGAAGAAATTCCCGGAGCAAAGGGCTGTGTGCTTTCAGGACCCAGCCATGCAGAGGAGGTAAGCCGAGGACTTCCCACAACCTGTGTAGTCGGAGCAAAGGACAAAGAAACGGCAGAGTTTTTGCAGAACGTTTTTATGAGTCCTGTATTTCGTGTTTATATCAGTCCGGATATTCTGGGCATTGAGCTGGGCGGTGCGCTAAAAAATGTCATTGCGCTGGCGGCAGGAACAGCAGACGGACTGGGATACGGGGATAATACAAAGGCAGCCTTAATTACGAGAGGAATTACGGAAATTGCCCGTCTGGGAATTGCCATGGGGGCAAAAGCTGATACCTTCTATGGATTATCCGGTATAGGAGATTTAATTGTAACCTGTGCAAGTAAGCACAGCAGAAACCGAAAAGCAGGTTATCTCATGGGACAGGGCAGAAGTATGCAGCAGGCGATGGACGAAGTAAACATGGTTGTAGAAGGCGTATACTCTGCAAAGGCAGGTCTTGCATTATCACAAAAATATAAAGTGGAAATGCCGATTATCGAGCAGGTAAATAAAGTGCTTTTTGAAGGAAAAGCGCCGGCAGCTGCGGTAAAAGAATTGATGGTAAGAGATAAGAAGATTGAGTCTTGGGATAGCACATGGACAATGGAATAAAAGTAAAAGGAGCTGCATATTTGTATGATATGCAGCTCCTTGTGTTAAGGATAAGCATCAAGGCATCATATCTTCGGGAATGCCTGTGATACGTTGTCCGGTATTCATAGCAGAAATGGCGGACATTTCCTCCGGTGTCAGAGAAAAGTCGAAGATTTTGCTGTTTTCTTCTAAATGATTTTTCTGGCCTGCTTTTGGGATGACAGAAATATTCTGCTGTACAAGCCAGCGAAGACCGATTTGCACAGGTGTTTTCTGATGTCGGTTTCCGATTTCCAGCATAAGCGGACTGTTCATATAAGCCCCTCTGGCAAGGGGAGCATAAGCCTGTAAGGCGATGCCGCTGCTTTGACAGTAGGAAACAAGCTCAGGAGTTTGGAAAAGCGGATGCAGTTCTACCTGATTAACGGCAGGAACAATATCGGAACATTCCTTTAAAAGTTCTAAATCATGTACAGAAAAATTGGAAACACCGATGGATTTAACAACACCGGAAGCCTGTAATTTTTCTAAGACATGCCAAGTGTTGCAGAAGCAGCCGGGCACAGGCCAATGGATAAGATACAAATCCAGATATTCCAGTCCCAGACGCTCCAGACTGCGATAAAAGCTGTCTTCAATATTTCCGATGCGCTGTGCCGTATTCCATAATTTTGTGGTGATAAATAATTCACTTCGCGGAATGGAAAGGGCTTTTATGGATTTTCCGATGCCTTCCTCGTTTTTATAAAAAGAAGCCGTATCAATCAGGTGGTAGCCACAGGAAAATGCTTCCAGAATTTCTTGTTTTAGTTGATTGTCATCTGTTGTTTTATATGTGCCAAGTCCTAAGAGAGGCATCTCTTTTGTGTCGTTTAAATGAATAATATGATTGCCGAAAGACATATAAAAACCTCCTTGTACTATTGACAGTATAACATGAAAATGTGAAGAATGTACAACGTTTTTATTAAATTTCAAAGTTGGCAAAAGATTGTTCAAAAACCTACAAAATCCATAGCGAATAAAGGGGAAAATGCTGTTTTCTGTATATGGAAAAAGATGTCAGGAAGAAGACTTATACAAAAGGGGAAAAGAGGCTTTTGAAGCTATTGCACAAAAATAACAAAAAGTTAAATAAATAAGTGGAGATATTGAAAATATTTACGGGTTGGACTTAGAAAAAAACATAAAATATCTTGATAAAAATAGTGAAACCATGTATAATGAGCTTAATTGATAAATTATTGTCATTCAGTGCGTAAAAATATAAAACAGCGCACAGAAAGGATGGAAAAATGCACTTAATCAAAGATGAAAATGGCAATGTAATTCCTCACGGAAGTGATCATCATCATGACCACGAGCATGGACATGAGCACTGCGGCAGCTGCAACAGTGACTGTCAGGGAAACTGCACAGATGAAGTGGTAGCCTTGTTAAATTATATGTTATCACACAATGAGCATCATGCAGAGGAATTGGATCAGATGGCAGAAAATCTGGAAAAGCTGGGTATGCCGGATGCGGCAAAAACCATTAAAGAAGGCGTTGCAGATTTCAAAAAAGGCAATATGCGTTTGGGACTGGCCCTGACACTTGTTAAGGAACATTTAAAGGAGGCGTAAATATGTGTCTTGCAACTGTTCAAAAAGAAAGTGACAACACGGTTATCTGTAAAATGGTAAGTCGTATTGATGTAGAAGGAGAAAATGTTATTCTTCGTGACATCATGGGTGAAAAAACAGTGATTAAAGGGAAAATCCTTATGGTGGATTTAGCAAACAGCCTTGTAAAGCTGGATTGCGAATAAGATTTTAAAGGGTAACACCTTAAAATAATATAATATTTTAAATGCGGAGGTACAAACTTATGAAATTATCAGATGCAATGAGAGAGAAAATGCTCCTTTCTTTTGAGCTTTTCCCACCAAAAACAGACAAAGGTATGGAAAATCTTCCGGGAACAATCGAACATTTATGTAAGTACAAACCAGAATATATTTCCTGTACATATGGTGCCGGCGGAACAAACGTTGGTAAAAACATGGACGTATGTAAAATGATTAAAGATGCAGGAACAATCCCTGTTACACATTTTACATGTATTGGAAATACAGCAGAAGGTATTAAAGACCAGCTTCAGAATTATCTGGACAACGGTGTAGACCATATGCTGGCTCTGCGTGGCGACCTTCCGTTCGGATGGACAGGAACAGGCGGAGATTTCGCTTATGCAACAGATTTGGTTGCTTATGTTCGTAAAGAATTCGGCGATAAAATCGAAATCGCAGTTGCAGGTTCTCCTGAAGGACATATTTCCTGCCGCAGCTTAGAAGCTGATATCGCAGTTCTGAAACAGAAACAGGACAACGGTGCTGACTACATCATGACTCAGTTATGCTGGGATATGGAACAGTTTAAATACTGGTTAGACGCAATCCGTTGCGCAGGTATCACAATGCCGGTTGACGTAGGTATCATGCCAATCTTAGATCAGGCTGCTACAATCAATATGGCTCTGTCACGTAACGCATGTGTAATGCCACGTGAACTTTGCGAAATCATCTCCAAAAATTGGATCTTCCCAAATCCATTTGTACAGGATCCATTTGATGCAGATGTAGAAGGTAAAAAAGCAAGATTTAAAGAAGCTGGTATTGAATATACAATCAGACAGATTGATGAATACCGTGCTTGCGGTATCGATGGTATCCATCTGTACGCATTGAACAAATGGAAAGATGTATCTGAAATCATCGACCGTTCCGGACTTCGTACATTAGTATAAGAAGTATAAAAATGTAAAGAAACATAGGAGGTGCCCTTTATGGCGCATGTAATTGCAGTTGCCGGAAAAGGCGGCGTAGGTAAGACAACACTGACAGGACTTATTATTCAGTATCTGGGCGAAAAGGGCAAAGGTCCTATTCTTGCAGTAGATGCAGATGCAAATTCAAATTTAAATGAAGTGCTTGGTGTAAAAGTAGACGCAACCCTCGGTGATGTCCGTGAAGAAGTTGCCCGTTCTGAAATGGCAAAGGATAATCCTATTCCTGCCGGTATGACTAAGGCGGATTATATGGAATTTAAGTTTGATGATGCGTTGGTAGAAGATGATGATTTTGATTTGCTGGTAATGGGCCGTACTCAGGGAAAAGGCTGTTATTGTTTTGTAAACGGTCTTTTGCAGGCGCAGCTTCAGCGATTAGAAAAAAATTATCCATACATTATCGTAGATAATGAAGCAGGTATGGAACACATCAGCAGAGGTGTGCTTCCAAGCATGCAGACAGCAATTCTGGTCAGCGACTGTTCCCGTAGAGGTGTGCAGGCGGTAGGAAGAATTGCAAAACTGATTGAGGAATGTGATATGCACCCTCGTCAGATTGGATTGATTATTAACCGTGCACCCGGCGGCGTACTCAATGAGGGTACAAAGCAGGAAATTGAAAATCAGGGACTTCATCTTCTGGGGGTTGTACCTCAGGACGAGACTGTTTTTGATTATGATTGTGAAGGGAAACCTACAATCAATCTTCCGGAAGACTCTCCGGTAAAAAAAGCTATACGGGAAATAGTCGATAAGTTAGATATTTAAAGCGTAAGCTTTCTCCTCTCTGTCCGGGCATAAGAAAAACCTGTTGTAGCGTAAGCTATGCAATGGCTGGAAACAATTTTGATGCAGCCGTTGAGGCAGAGAGGATTTTTTATAAAGCTTGTAACCCCCTGGGGTGGATATAGGGGTATACAGTCCACCCCGAAAATTGAAGAATGCCAACTTCAGGAAAAATATTTGAAAAAGAGGCGACAATAAAAGGAGGATATTCATGAGTGAATTCAGATTAACAACAGTAGAAGAATTTGAAGCTGCTACTGCGAGACTTCTGGAAACAGGCGCTAAAGTAGGCGCTGATTCTTGGCAGGCTCGTGTAAAAAATCAGACACCACATTGTAAATTTGGAGAAGAAGGTATTTGCTGCCGTATCTGTACAATGGGACCATGCCGTATTACAAAGAAAGCACCAAGAGGTATTTGCGGTTGTGACGTACACGGTATTGTAGGACGTAACTACCTGAAATTTACAGCAGGCGGAGCTGCCACACACTCTGACCACGGTCGTGAGATTTGTCATACTTTATATGAAGCATCAGCAGACGGATGCTACAAAGTAAAAGATCCTGAAAAACTGATCCGCATTGCAAAAGAATGGGGAATGGAAACAGAAGGAAAAGACATCTACGAATTAGCACATGAAGTTGCATTAGAAGGTTTAATGGAATACGGTAAACCATTCGGAACTCAGAGATTTTTAAAGAGAGCTCCTGAGTCACAGCAGAAGCTGTGGGAAGAAAATGAGTTAGCACCTCATGCTATTGACAGAGAGGTTTCCCGTTCACTTCACATGGCTCACATGGGATGTTCTTCTAAACCGGAAGCTTTAGTAAAACAGTCTATCAGAGCTGGTTTAAGTGATGGTTGGGGCGGTTCCATGATGGGAACAGAGCTCTCCGATATCTTATTCGGTACTCCAAAGCCAATCGAAACAGAAGCGAACTTAGGCGTTATGGTAGAGGAAAACGTAAACATTGTTGTACATGGTCATGATCCAAGTCTTTCTGAAATGATTTGTGAAGTTGCTGACAGTCCTGAAATGATTGCTTATGCAAAAGAACAGGGTGCGAAAGGTATTACAATTTCCGGTGTATGCTGTACATCTAACGAAGTTGCAATGCGCCGTGGTATTCCGATGGCAGGTAACTTCTTACAGCAGGAAAACGTTGTATTGACAGGCGCTTGTGAAGCAATCGTTGTAGACGTACAGTGTATCTTCCCAGCATTAGGACCTTTAAGCAAATGTTTCCATACAAAATTCATCACAACATCTCCAATCGCTCAGATGCCTGACTCTGAATTTGTTCGTTTTGATGCACATACAGCATTAGAAAAAGCAACACAGATCGTTAAAATGGCGATTGAAAACTTTAAAAACAGAAAACCTGAATTAGTTCACATCCCACAGATGAAACAGAAAGCAACAGTAGGTTATTCCACAGAAGCAATCGTTAAAGTTCTGGATGGTGTTACAAACTCTCAGGTTGATGAAACAGGAACAACAAAACCATTATTACAGTGTATTACATCCGGTGTACTCCGTGGTGCAGTTGCTATGGTTGGATGTAACAATCCAAAAGTTCGTCCTGACGTTGCTCATATCGAATTAATGAAAAAATTAGTTGCAAACGATATCATTATCATTGCTTCCGGATGTTCTGCTCAGGCTGCTGCAAAAGCAGGTCTTATGGACAAGAGAGCAAAAGATATCTGTGGTGACGGTCTGAAGAGAGTTTGTGAATTGGCAGACATTCCTCCGGTACTTCACATGGGATCTTGTGTTGATATTTCCCGTATGCTGGTTCTGGCTGCAACACTTGCAAAAGACTCCGGACTTCGCATTTCACAGCTTCCGGTTGTTGGATGTGCTCCTGAATGGATGTCAGAAAAAGCTGTATCTATCGGTAACTATGTAATCGGTTCCGGACTTGATACATATCTGGGTGTTGATCCTTATGCTTCAGGCTCCAGCGAAATGGTTGAAATCCTTACAAACGGTACAAGAGAATGGTGTGAAGCAGCATTTACTGTTGAAAAAGACATCGACAAATTAGGTGATTTAATGATTGAAAGAATTGAAGAAAAGAGAGCTGCTCTTGGTATCTAATCTTTAAACAGGAAAGGTGAATGACATGAAAATTGCAGTTACAGGAAAAGGCGGCGTAGGAAAGACTACGTTTGCAGCGACCCTTGCACGTTTATATGCAGAAGAAGGAAAGCATGTGCTGGCGGCAGATGTAGACCCTGATGCAAACCTGGGATTGGCCCTTGGTTTTGATGAGGAAACTCTGGACTCTATTATTCCCATTACGAAAATGCGGAAGCTGATAGAAGAGAGAACAGGTTCAGGAGAGGATAATCAGTTTTATAAGCTTAATCCTCAGGTAAGCGATATACCTGATACTTATTCCAAAATGGTAAACGGTGTAAGACTGCTGGTTTTAGGTACTGTGGAAACCGGTGGAGGCGGCTGTGTCTGTCCTGAACATGTAATGCTCAGAAGGATTATCAATAATCTGGTGCTCCATCGAGATGATGTGGTTATTTTGGATATGGAAGCCGGCTTGGAGCATCTTGGCAGAGGGACTACGGAGTCTATGGACCAGTTTATTGTAGTGATTGAACCGGGTGCAAGAAGTGTTCAGACATATAAAAATGTAAAACGTCTTGCAGAAGACCTTGGCGTAAAACAGGTTCGTGTTGTTGCCAATAAGGTTCGAAATGCAGAAGACGAGGAATTTGTACGAAGCAAAATTCCGGCAGAAGACCTTCTGGGCTTCATTCACTATAACACAGAAGTTATCGATGCTGACCGTCAGGGAAAATCACCCTTTGATTTCAGCAATACAGTAAAAGAAGAAATCACAAAAATCAAGACCATAATCGACAAGGGATTATGAGAATGTTAGGAGGAAAAGACATTGACATTATTTGAAACAGTATTTAGTGGAAATGACGCTGTCTATGGTTTAACAGAAGGTGCAATCAACGCTGCCATTGAACAGCACGGTGCTGACAAGGCTGTCAGCTTCCCAAATACAGCATACAGCTTACCATGCTACTATGCTGTAACAGGTGTAAAGGTAAATACATTAGGGGAATTAAAAGAAGCATTAGGAGTTGTAAAAACTCTTATGACAAGAGAAATGAGAACACATGATATCTTTATGTCAGGTGTAGCCACAGCTCTTTGTGCAGAATTTATTGAAGTATTAAAATACATCGACGGTGCAACACCATACGAAGAACCATGTTACGGACATTTAGCAGATGCTGTTATCCGTGAGCTTGGTGTACCTCTTGTTACAGGAGATATCCCGGGTGTTGCCGTTATCTTAGGAAAAGCTCCTACAACAGAAGATGCAGTTGCATTAGTTAAGAGCTATCAGGCACAGGGTATTCTTGTTACTTTAGTTGGTGATGTAATTGACCAGTTAGCAGAAGCAGGAATGAAGACAGGTGCAAACGTACGTGTTATTCCATTAGGAAAAGACGTTACATCTGTAATCCATGTTGTATCTGTTGCTTTAAGAGCAGCTTTAATCTTTGGTAACATTACACCAGGTGATGCAGGCAACTTAATGAAATATACAATGGAACGTGTTCCTGCATTTGTTAACGCATTTGCACCATTAAATGATGTAATCGTTGCATGCGGAGCAGGCGCTATTGCATTAGGCTTCCCGGTTATCACAAACCATGAAGGCGTATCTGAAGTTCCTAAGAGCTTAATTGTACAGAAGGATGTAAGCAAATTTAACGCAACATCTTTAGAAGCTCGTGATATTAAGATTAAAATCACAAACATCGACATTCCGGTTGCATTTGCATCTGCATTCGAAGGTGAAATCATCCGTCGTGGAGATATGCAGGTTGAATTCGATGGTTCTCGTGTAGACTGTGCAGAGCTTGTACAGACAGTAGAAGCATCTGAAATTGAAGACCACAAGATTACAGTAGTTGGTCCTGAAGCAGATGAAATGGAGTTAGGAAGCAAAAACAGTATTGCTTACGTTGTTAAAGTTGCAGGTAAAAACATGCAGCCAGACTTTGAACCGGTTATCGAGCGTAAATTCCATAACTACATCAACTGTATCGAAGGTGTATACCATACAGGACAGCGTGATATGCAGCGTATCCGTATCAGCAAAGATGCGTTTAATGCAGGTTTCCGTATTAAACATATCGGTGAAGTATTATATGCTTCTGTTAAAAATGAATTTGACGCAGTTGTTGATAAGTGTGAGGTTGTTATTTACACAGATCCTGCTGAATGTACAAGAATTCGTCATGAAGTTGCAATCCCAACATTTGACAAACGTGATGACCGTCTGAAATCTCTGACAGATGAATCTGTTGATGTTTATTACAGCTGTATTCTTTGCCAGGCATTCTCTCCATCTCACGTATGTGTTGTTACACCGGAACGTCTGGGACTTTGTGGAGCAGTTTCATGGTTAGATGCAAAAGCTACAAACGAACTTGATCCAAACGGACCTTGCCAGGTTATTACAAAAGAAAGACCAATCGATGAAAGAATTGGTGAATATGAAGATGTAAACGAAGCAGTACAGAAATTCTCTCAGGGCGCTCTTCAGGATGTATCTCTGTACTCTATCATGGAAAAACCAATGACATCCTGTGGATGTTTCGAATGTATCTGCGGTATTGAACCATTCTCTAATGGTGTTGTTATTACAAACCGTGAATATGCAGGTATGACACCACTTGGAATGACATTCCCAGAACTGGCTTCTATGACAGGTGGTGGTGTTCAGACACCTGGATTTATGGGACATGGTAAACATTTCATTGGTTCTAAGAAATTCATGAAAGCAGAAGGCGGTATTGAACGTATCGTATGGATGCCAAAAGAATTAAAAGAAACTGTTGCTGAAAGAGTAAATCAGACAGCAAAAGAACTGTACGGAATTGACAACTTCATCGATATGGTTGGTGATGAAACAATCGCAACAGATCCTGAAGAATTAGTTGCATTCTTAACAGAGAAGAACCATCCGGCTCTTTCTATGGATCCGATGATGTAAAAAGAAGGTGGAGTTTTCTCCACTTATGCGAAATGGGAGACACTTTCCGAAAATGCGGGAAGTCTCCCGTTTCATACTTTTGCGGAAAGTTGACGGAAAAAGTTGAGTATTAAAGCTTTTTTCTGGAAAGTTTTTCATGAAACTGCATGGGGAAACTTGTCAATATAGTCCGTAATGTAGTATAATACAGAGTGGTAAATGCTGATTGCCATAAAGTGTTTGCCGTTTATAAAAAATATGAAGGAGGCTAACTGAAATGCCGTTTAATCAGAAACCACAGAAATTCAATGCAAACATTAACACAGTTGAAATTGGCTGCGGGGACAAAGCAATCAAATTAGGAGGAGAAAATACTTTTCCTTTCTATACTTTTGACGCACCCATGGAAAATGCACCAAAAGTAGGTGTGGAAATTTCAGATATGGGTCTTGCTAATGTTCCGGGTATTCAGGAATACTACGCAGGTGCAACAACTATGGCTGAAATCGCTAAAAAAGCAGAAGCCGTAGAAGGCGCTGATTTTGTTTGCTTACGTTTGGAAGGCGGAGATCCAAATGGAGCTGACAAATCCGTTGACGAGTTAATCGCTATTGTAAAAGAAGTTGGAGATGCTGTTACTTGCCCATTAGTTGTTGAAGGATGTAAAAACGTTGAAAAAGACGCTGAATTACTTCCTAAAGTAGCTGAAGTTTTACAGGGTAAAAACGCATTAGTTCTTTCTGCAAGAGAAGAAAACTACAAAGCTGTCGGTGCAGCAGCAGGTCTTGCTTACAATCAGAAGGTTGGAGCTGAGTCCGCAGTAGATATTAACCTTGCAAAACAGTTAAACGTTGTAATGACACAGTTAGGTGTAAAAGCACAGGATATTGTTATGAATGTTGGTTCTGCAGCAGTAGGATACGGTTTTGAATACGTAGTTTCTACAATGGATCGTATTAAAGGCGCTGCATTATCTCAGAACGATAATATGTTACAGATGCCAATCATCACAACAGTTGCTGATGAATCCTGGAGTGTAAAAGAAGCTATGGCTTCTGAAGAAGATATGCCAGAATGGGGTTCTCTTGAAGAAAGAGGTATCAGCATGGAAGTGCAGACAGCAGCTGCTGTTTTAGCATCTGGTTCTGACGCTGTTATTCTGAAACATCCTCAGTCCGTTGCAACTATTTCAAAAATGATTAAAGAATTAATGTAATCGTAAAACAGGAGGATTAAAACAAATGGGATTAACAGGTATTCAAATCTTTAAAATGACACCAAAGAAAAACTGTAAAGAGTGCGGTTGCCCTACATGTATGGCTTTCGCTATGAAAGTTGCACAGGGCGCTTTGGAAATTTCAAAATGTCCACATATGTCTGATGAAGCTTTAGCTGAATTATCTGAAGCTACTGCTCCGCCAATGAAAACAATCAAAGTCGGTGCGGGCGACAATGAATATACATTAGGCGGCGAAACAGTTTTATTCAGACATGAAAAAACATTCGTAAGCAAAACAAGATATGCAGTAGCTCTTTGCACATGTATGGATGATGCAGCAGTAGATGCAAAGCTTGCTGAACTTCAGAAAGTTGATTACGAACGTATCGGCGAAAGAATGTACGTTGAAGCAATTTACGTAAACTATGAAGAAGGTTCAGACAAAGACCGTTATGTAGAAATGGTTAAAAAAGCAACTGCAACAGGAAGAACTCTGGTTCTTGGATGTACAGATGTTGAAGTTGCAAAAGCAGCATTAGAAGTTTGCAAAGATGGTAAACCGGTATTAAATGGTGCAACAGCAGCAAACTACGAAGCAATGAACGAAGTTGCAACAGCAGCAGGCGTTGTTTTAGGTGTTGCAGGCGCTGACTTAAATGAAATTTACGATACAGTTGCTGCATTAGAAAAAGCAGGAAACAAAAACTTGGTTATCGATGCAACAGGTGCAACTGTAAAAGAAGCTTATGGAAACGCTGTTCAAATTCGTCGTGCAGCATTAAAAGATCAGGATAGAACATTTGGATATCCTACAATTGTAAACTTAGCAAAGGTTGCTCATGGTGACAGACACTTACAGCAGGCTCTGGCTTCCTTATTCACAGTTAAATACGGTTCTATCGTAGTTATGGAAACTCTGGATTATGCAGAAGCATTACCATTGTTCGGTTTAAGACAGAACGTATTTACAGATCCACAGAAGCCAATGAAAGTAGAACCGGGTGTATATCCGTTAAATGGAGCTGATGAAAACTCTATCTGCCTGACAACCGTAGACTTTGCTCTTACATACTTTGTTGTATCCGGTGAATTAGAGCGTTCCGGCGTTCCATGTAACCTGATTATCTCCGATGCAGGCGGACTTTCTGTATTAACTGCATGGGCTGCAGGTAAATTATCTTCCACATCTGTTGCAAAATACATTCAGGAAAATGTAGAAGATAAAGTAAAATCCAGAAAACTGGTTATTCCGGGAAAAGTAGCTGTATTAAAAGGCGATATCGAAGCAAAACTTCCAGGATGGGAAATCATTGTGGGACCAATGGAAGCAGTACAGTTAGTAAAATTCCTGAAGGATTTAACTGCTTAATGTTTGTAAAACAGTAATGGCAGGCTGTTTTTAGGGAAGCGGTCCGCTTCGGCGGACCAAAGCTTCTCAAATCTTTTTTCATTTCTGTAAATTTCCCCATTCTTACATTGAAGCGAATGGAGAATTATAGAATAAATAGATTGAAAATAATAATTTTAAAATTATATATAAAGTAAAAGGAGAAGTATTATGGCTAAATTTGTTACAATTGGTGAAAGAATTCACTGTATTTCCCCAGTAATCCGTAAAGCTATGGCTGAACGTGATCCAGAACCAATTTTAAAACGTGCGAAAGAACAGTTAGACGCAGGTGCAACATACCTGGACGTTAACATCGGACCTGCTGAAAATGACGGTGAAGATTTAATGAAATGGGCTGTTCAGTTATTACAGTCTAATTTCGACAATGTACCTTTAGCATTAGATACAGCAAATAAAAAAGCAATCGAAGCTGGTATTTCTGTATACAACAGAAGCAAAGGTAAACCAATCGTTAACTCCGCAGATGCAGGCGGAAGAATTGAAAACATCGACTTAGCAGCTGCAAACGATGCAATTGTTATCGCTCTTTGTTCAGCAGAAGGTATTGCAGCAGACAATGATGAACGTATGATGCACTGCCAGAACATGCTGGAAAGAGGTATGATGCTTGGTATGGAACCAACAGATTTATGGTTCGACCCATTATTCCTTGTTGTTAAAGGTATGCAGGACAAACAGATGGAAGTATTAGAAGCAATCAAAATGTTCAGCGAAATGGGATTAAACTCAACAGGTGGTCTGTCCAATAACTCCAACGGTATGCCAAAACATATCCGTCCAATTATGGACTCCGCTTTAGTTGCTATGTGCATGATGCAGGGCTTAACATCTGCAATCGTAAATCCATGTGATTTAAGACTTATGGAAACAATCAAATCTTGTGATGTATTCAAAAACAATACATTATATGCAGACTCTTACTTGGAGCTGTAAGAAATACTTATTGAATAAGATACAAATGCAGGCTGTTGCAAGTGATTTTGCAACAGCCTGTGTAAAAAAACAGAGAAAGGCAGAATTCGTATGTTTAAAGTGACTTTTAAATTCGGTAGCGGCGAGGATGTCACGACCTTTGCCCAAGAAGGTGAAAACCTGTTAGAAGTAGCACGTGTGACCAATGTGGCGATTGATGCTCCATGCGGCGGAAATGCGTCCTGCGGAAAGTGCAAAGTAAAATTAGTAGAAGGAGAATTACATTCTCCAAAAACACGTCATATTTCCGATGAAGAATATGATGGGGGCTGGCGACTGGCATGTGTAAGTAAAATTACGGGTGATGTTGCGGTAGAAGTACCTGATATTGCATCTGCTTATCGCAGTCGAATGAAAGTTGCGGATTTAAGTTCTAAAAAAGAGATTGCCATTTTTGAAAATGCAAAGAATGATTTAGAAGAAGCAGGACTAACATTGAAAAACAGCATGGATATTTTAGAGGTTTCTATGGAAGTTCCTTCCTTAGACGATACCATGCCAGATAATGAGCGTTTAGTAAGAGCTATTAAAAAAGCGACAGGCGCTTCGAAGGTCAGATTGCCATTTCAGGTTCTTACAAAGATAGCAAGAGTATTCAGAGAAAGTAATTTTGAAGTTCGTTGTGTAATCCGTACTTCTGATGAGGGTGATATTTTTGTATACGATGTATATCCGAAGTCAGAAGATATCGTAATCGGTGGACTTGCTATTGATATTGGAACCACCACAGTATCAGCGTTATTAATTAATATGCTGACAGGTGAAATTATTGGAAAAGCTTCTGCCGGAAACGGACAAATCCGATACGGTGCAGATGTAATCAACCGTATTATTGAGTCTATGAAACCGGGTGGAAGTGAAAAACTGCAAAAAGCAGTGATTGATGAGACAATCAATCCTTTAATTCAGCAGATGTGTCGAGCAAATGGATTTAAACCGGAGCATATTTACAGAATGTCAATTGCTGCAAATACAACGATGAACCATCTTATGGCGGGAATGGAAGGAGATCCTATTCGTATGGAGCCGTATATTCCTACCTTTTATAAGACAAATTCTTTGTTTGCATCTGATATTGGAATTGCTATTAATCGAGATGCACATATTATTATAGCGCCGAATATCGGTAGCTATGTAGGAGGAGATATTACCGCCGGAGCCCTTGTCAGTATGCTTTGGAACCGTCCGGAATTTTCTCTCTTTATTGATTTAGGTACAAATGGCGAATTAGTATTCGGTAATTCTGACTTTATGATGAGCTGTGCATGCTCCGCAGGTCCGGCTTTTGAAGGCGGAGATATTAGTTGCGGTATGCGTGCAACGGACGGTGCGATTGAGTCATGTACCATTGACAAAGACACTATGGAGCCTTCCTATCATGTAATCGGTGAGGAAGGAGAAAAGCCGATTGGCTTATGCGGTTCAGGAATTATTGATGTAATTGCTGAGTTATTCCGCACAGGGATTATTAATCCAAAAGGAAAATTCGTGCGCGAGGGAAAACGTGTACATCACGATGAATACGGAATGGGCAGTTATGTCCTTGCTTTTGAAGAAGAAGCAGGTTCTGTGAGAGATGTAGAGATTAATGAAGTTGATATCGATAACTTTATTCGAGCAAAGGGAGCAATTTTTTCCGCAATTCGTACGATGCTCGCCTCTCTTGACTTTGATGTTGAAATGATTGATGATGTGTACGTTGCAGGTGGTATCGGAAGCGGTATCAATATGCAGAATGCAGTAAGAATAGGAATGTTTCCGGATATTCCAATGGAGAAATTCCATTATATCGGAAATTCCTCTTTATCCGGTGCTTATACCATGCTTCTTTCAAAAGATGCAGAAAGAAAGTGTTATGAATTGGCATCAAACATGACATATTTAGAGTTGTCTACAGTTTCTACTTATATGGATGAATTTGTAGCATGCTGTTTTATTCCTCATACAGACACATCCTTATTCCCGTCTAGTATGCAGGACAAATAAAAACAACTATTATCCGAGGTGAAGATATGAATTTTGACTACGCAAAAGACAGTAAAGAACAGCGTCCCTATGAACATTATTTAGCAGCTTATAAAGATATGGATCCGAAAGAAATCAGTGAAAGAACGGGAATTCCTTATGATGAGGAAAGCCGAAAATTTACGGTATGTTTTATGGGAAGCACTTATCTTGTTTCATTCCCGGATTATGAAATCTCTCATGTGGAGGATGAGATTGGGGTTTATCCTTTGGAAGAAGCTATGAATGCGAAAATATTTATTATTCGGTATTTGGCAGAACGCTTTGCAGCTCCTTTTTCAGGAAAATTTCTGACTTATCATGATGTTCCGTGGGGCGAAGTTTATTTTCGTCAGTTTCAGGGCAGATGCTTAATGCGCTTTGCTTTTTCCTATGGGAATAAACTGGAGCATTTTCAGAAGGTTATGGAGCATTTAGGAGCAGAAAAATCTACCGAAGGCGACTGTTCTTATAAATTAGAATTTATGAATAATTTGTTTATAAAATTTATCCTTTGGGAAGGTGATGATGAATTTCCTCCTTCTTCACAGATTTTATTTTCAGATAATTTTGCTGTCAGTTTTGCTGCGGAAGATTTAGCAGTGGCAGGTGATATTGCAATTAATATGATGAAAGCAATAGAAAGAAAGTTATTTTAGAATAAAAAGAGAAGCAGAAAATAGATTTCTAAAGTTTGAAATTAGACATAAATGAAAAATAATATGGCGATGCCATTTTATTCTTTAAATTCTATAATTTTTAAGGAGGTTTTAGCAATGGGATTCAAATCAGATATTGAAATTGCACAGGAGTGCACAATGGAGCCAATTACTAAAATTGCAGAAAAAGCAGGTATTGATGATAAATATCTGGAACAGTACGGAAAGTACAAAGCAAAAATTGACTATAATTTATTAAAAGAGTCTGATGCACCAAATGGAAAATTAATTCTTGTCACAGCAATCAATCCAACACCGGCAGGAGAAGGAAAAACAACTACAACTGTTGGTCTTGCAGATGGTATGCAGAAATTAGGAAAAAAAGTTATGGTTGCACTGCGTGAGCCATCACTTGGACCTGTATTTGGAGTAAAAGGTGGTGCAGCAGGCGGCGGATACGCACAGGTTGTTCCAATGGAAGATATTAACCTGCACTTTACCGGTGACTTCCATGCAATCGGCGCAGCAAATAACCTTCTTGCAGCTATGCTGGATAACCATATTTATCAGGGAAATGAATTAAACATCGATCCTAGAAAGATTACATGGAGAAGATGTGTGGATATGAATGACCGTCAGCTTCGTTTTGTTCTTGATGGTATGGGCGGAAAGACAAACGGTATGCCAAGAGAAGACGGCTATGATATTACCGTAGCTTCCGAAATTATGGCAGTTCTGTGTCTTGCAAAAGACATCACAGACTTAAAAGAAAGACTGGGACGTATTATCGTTGGATATACTTATGGAAAAGTTTCTGAACAGAAACCGGTAACAGCTCATGATTTACATGCAGAAGGCGCTATGTGTGCACTCTTAAAAGATGCTTTAAAACCAAACTTAGTACAGACTTTAGAGCATGTACCTGCAATTGTACATGGTGGTCCATTCGCAAATATCGCTCATGGATGTAACTCTGTAATCGCAACAAAGATGGCAATGAAATTAGGTGATTATGCAATCACAGAAGCAGGTTTTGGCGCTGATTTAGGTGCAGAGAAATTCTTAGACATTAAATGTCGTATGGCAGGACTTAATCCAAGTGCAGTTGTAATCGTAGCAACTGTTCGTGCATTGAAATACAATGGCGGAGTAGCAAAAGCAGACTTAAATAACGAAAACTTAGAAGCTCTGGAAAAAGGACTTCCAAACCTGTTAAAACATGTAAGCAATATTAAAAATGTATACAAACTTCCATGTGTAGTAGCAATCAACGCATTCCCAACAGATACAAAAGCAGAGCTTGACTTAGTAGAAAGCAAATGTAGAGAATTGGGTGTAAACGTTGCATTGTCTGAAGTATGGGCAAAAGGTGGCGAAGGCGGAATTGCACTTGCAAAAGAAGTTATCCGTTTAGTAGAAGAACCAAATGACTTTACATTCTCTTATGAATTAGAAGGAAGCATTGAAGATAAATTAAATCAGATTGTACAGAAGATTTACGGTGGTAAGAGAGTGGTTCTGACAGCAAATGCACAGAAACAGGCAGCACAGTTAGAAGCACTGGGTTACGGAAACTGCCCAATCTGTGTTGCGAAAACACAGTACAGTCTGACAGATGATCAGACAAAATTAGGAGCACCTACAGACTTTGAAATAACTGTAAGAAATCTGAAGATTTCCGCAGGTGCAGGATTTATTGTAGCATTGACAGGGGAAATCATGACAATGCCAGGACTTCCAAAAGTACCGGCTGCTGAGAAGATTGACGTAGATGAAACAGGTAAAATTACCGGTCTGTTCTAATATAGATGCGGAGTTTTAAGGAGGATACAACAATGGGATTTTCAACAGTACCATGTAATGAATTTGTAGAAGTATTAGCATCAAAGGCTCCAGTACCAGGCGGCGGCGGAGCATCTGCATTAGTAGGTGCAATCGGAACTGCTTTAGGAAACATGGTTGGAAGTTTGACTGTAGGGAAAAAGAAATACGCAGAAGTAGAAGACGAAATGTGGGAGTTAAAGAAAAAATGTGATGAACTTCAGAAAGACTTTCTTCGTTTAATCGAAAGAGATGCGGAAGTATTTGAACCTCTTTCAAAAGCTTATGGTATGCCAAGAACTACAGAAGAAGAAAAGGCAGAAAAAGCAAGAGTTATGGAAATCGTATTAAAAGATGCATGTTCTGTTCCAATGGAAATTATGGAAAAATGTTGTGAAGCGATTGAAGTAATCGTTGAATTTGCTGCAAAAGGTTCTACATTAGCAATTAGTGATGCAGGTGTAGGCGCTGCATTCTGTAAAGCTGCATTAAAAGGTGCAAGTCTGAATGTATATATTAATACAAAATCTATGGCAGACAGAGCTTATGCAGAAGAATTAAATCAGAAAGCAGATGCTATGCTGGAAAAATATACAAAAATTGCAGATGAAACATTTGAAAGCGTATTATCCAGATTAAAATAAGAAAATCAGAAAAAGAAATTGGAGGAAGCTAGAAAATGGCTAAAAGATTACTTGGTAAAGAAGTAACAGCAGCGTTAAATGAAAGAATTAAAGCAGATGTTGCAGAATTGGAAGCAAAAGGAGTAAAACCTACATTAGGTATTATTCGTGTGGGTGAAAATGAAAGCGATATTTCCTATGAAAGAGGAGCTACAAAACGTTGCGAAACTTTAGGAGTTGCTTGCGAGAAAATTTTACTTCCTGCTGATGTAACACAGGAAGAATTATTAGCAACAATCGATAAAGTAAACAAAGATGACAACATCCATGGAGTATTATTATTCCGTCCACTTCCAAAACACTTAGATCAGTCCGTAATTGAGAATGCTTTGGATCCTGCAAAAGACGTTGACTGTATGACAGATGGTTCTATGTCAGGTGTATTTACTGGAAAGAACGTAGGTTTCCCACCATGTACACCACAGGCATGTATGGAAATTCTGGATCACTATGGAATTGACTGCACAGGTAAAAAGGCAGTTGTAGTAGGAAGAAGCTTAGTAGTAGGAAAACCTGCTGCTATGATGCTCATTAAGAAAAATGCAACAGTTACTGTATGTCATACAAGAACTGTGGATATGCCTTCTGTTGTAAAAGAAGCTGATATCGTTATCGTAGCTGCTGGTCGTGCAGGTGTAGTAGATGATACATACTTGAGAGAAGGTCAGGTTGTTATTGATGTAGGTATCAATGTAAACGAAGAAGGAAAGCTTTGTGGTGACGTTGATTTCGAAAAAGCAGAACCAATTGTAGAAGCAATTACACCTGTTCCGGGCGGAGTAGGAAGCGTTACAACCTCTGTTTTAGTAGGTCATGTAGTAGAAGCGGCTAAGAGAAAATTCGCTTAGTGAAATTTTTTAAGGGAGTTATCACCTGATGTATATTTCAGGTGATAACTCCTTTTTAATACAACAAACAAAAGGTGTTTCCACAATGGAAACACCTTTTGTTTTAGAAATTACAAGCTGGGCGGCGTATCCAGCATCTCAGGTACTCTTACGAGTGTGTCGGGAGCCTTTCCGACCTTTGTAATTTAATTTATTGTGTCCATATTATAGAGGAAATTATACTATTTGTCAAATTTTTTTAAGCGGACATTTGCGATACCATGTTTTAATTTTCCATTAGTAATAGTGTGCAGAGTGGAAACATATAAATAATTTTCTTTCATATCAAGTTTTATTCCGATTTGAATATTATCATGAAACCTTTTGACAAGTTCAAAACTGTCTCCAATCTCATTAGGATTTACTCCGATATAATCCGGAGATGAAATGATAGATGAGATAAATTTGAGATAGGGAAGACATTCCGGATGTCTTTTTTTATATGCTTTTCTGGGCCACAGGATTGATATATAACGTCTTGATTAAAATGTATAGGTAGATAGTTGTGAAATTCTTTATTATAAGATGTAACAGGAAATATTTTGCCGTTCGTGATTTATATCACCTCTTGTCTGTATGTGTGAATAAAAATATTCTATGGAAATTCTGTCATATTCTTCCGAAACCAAAGGGGCATAAGGTTTCTTTGGCATCTTGCGTTTTTTCTTTCTTTAATGGCAATAGAATGAAAAAATGTTTTCCAAAGCTCAGAATACAAGTCTGTGTCCTGTCTTGAATTTTCCAGAAAAGAGAGTTCTTCTTTGGTAAGAGGACTTAAAAAGGATTTTTGCTCCAAAGGATGGATTAAAGCAATCATGTGATTTTTATCAATAATCATCCAGTTTTCCGAAGGCATACGGTCTTCAAAATGAGGAGCAAGCAGAGTAAGTACGTTGCATTTTGGTTCAATAACAGAAAGAAGTATATTTTCATTAAGTCTGGAAAATCGTACAAATTCACGAAATTGATGGGCTTCATTTGTTACCTTTCTTTTTAACTCAAACAGGGCGGCAACAGCCGGATTTCCAAGCATTTGGATGACTTGTTTTTGATAGAGAAATCCGACAATTAAGAAACGATAAATAATATCCAGTTTATTACTTTCATAAGAAAGAGATGCGGTATAGACATCATAAAAAGCCTGCGGACATATTTTATTTTGAATAGAGCGGATGACTTTTTTTACTTTTTCTTTATCTGCATCAATATGGCGGTATTCACAAAATAATTCGAAATTTCCAATAGGCTCTGTCTGAAGGCGAATATTAGAATGACCTAAACGGGCAGCCCAGGCATCGTAGATGCAGGTCATCATATCATCAAAGGTATCACAGCATGTAAAAACAATCATATCAATTTACCTTTCATTTTTTAAAATTGTCCCAGAATACTTTTGCATTTATCCTCTATGGTGGGCGGAACATCGAGAAAATGGTCATCAAACAGAGATAGCTGCTGGTAGGTCTGAGGATGCTCCAGCTTCCATGAGGTTTCTTTTTGCTCTGCGGTAAGCTGTCGGGTAATAAAGTTTTCTTCAATGGGCATGGAATAGAGCATTTTCCCGTGACAGGTAATAAAATATTGTGCCCGCTTCAGAACAAGCCCAAGACGCTTTAAAATAGAAAAATCCAAGGTTGAATTTTTTCTTGCCTGAACAATGCGAAGAGCCGATTTATTTCCAATGCCGGGAACCTTTAGTAATTGACTGTAACTTGCAGTGGAAACTTCTATGGGAAACTGATCTAAGTGTCTTAGCGCCCATTCACATTTAGGGTCAAGGAGCAGGTTGAAATTGGGTTTTTCAGGGCTTAATAATTCTTCTGCATGAAAGCCGTAATAGCGCAGCAGCCAGTCTGCCTGATACAGACGGTGTTCCCGTAAAAGAGGCGGCGGAGTATCGGGTGAGGGCAACAGGCTGTCTTCGTTTAACGGAATATAGGCAGAAAAGAATACACGCTTTAAGTCGAACTTCTGATACAGTGTCTGAGTGACTTTTAAAAGTTCATAATCATTTTCCAAAGCTGCTCCGATAATCATCTGTGTGCTTTGACCGGCAGGAACGAAAGAAGAAGCAGAAGTGTTGTGCGCAGACAGAGAAGCTGCGGTTTGCACAGCCAAGGAGGAAGCAGAGGCATTCAGCTGCTTTTGCCTGTCATTTGAAAAAATAGAGTTTGGCAAATAGCGGTTTCCGTGATGGCGTTCAAAGGAAGATGATTTTCCCAGCGCTAAACGGGAAGCTGCGATATTCTGCTGTATTTGTGACATAGGCTGTAAGATTTTATCATGCGTTTTACCCGGAGCAAGGGCTGCCAGCCCTTCTTTTGTGGGAAGTTCTATATTTACGCTCATTCTGTCTGCCAGATAGCCGGTTTTCTGGATTAGGTCAGGGTGGGCGCCGGGCACAGCTTTCGCATGGACATAGCCACGAAAATGATATTTATTTCGCAGAAGATATAAGGTTTGGTAAATAAGCTCCATGGTGAAATCGGGGCTTTTTATAACACCGGAGCTTAAAAATAAGCCCTCAATATAATTGCGCTTATAAAATTCCACAGTAATGCCGCAAAGCTCTTCCGGCGTAAAGGTAGTGCGGACTCTGTCATTGGAGCGGCGATTTAAACAGTATTTACAGTCGTAAATACATTCGTTAGAGAACAGGACCTTTAACAGGGAAATACATCTTCCGTCAGCGGCAAAGCTATGGCAGATACCGGAGGCACAGGAGTTGCCTAAATGCCCCTTTGCCCCTCGGCGGTCTGCACCGCTGGAAGTGCAGGCAACATCGTATTTGGCAGCATCGGATAAGATTTCAAGCTTTTGATTTATTGTGAATGAGGTTTGAATGTTCATAAGGTACTCCTTTAAATTAAATCGAATGTATGTTCTGCTTTTATTATAAGAGCAGGAAATGAAAAAGTCAAGAACAAATGTTCTGGCAATGACTGGTAATTTTTTATTTTTCTCAGGCATATAATTTAGTAATAGAATAAAGGGGGTATAGTATGGATACATATAATATTTATAAAGATATACAGGCACGTACAGGCGGCGAAATCTATATTGGTGTGGTAGGCCCTGTGCGTACAGGAAAGTCAACCTTTGTCAGAAGATTTATGGAAATTGCAGCATTGCCCAATATGGAAGAACCGTTGAAAAAGGAAGTCAGAGACCAGCTTCCTTTAAGCGGTTCGGGAAAGATGATTACAACGGCAGAGCCTAAATTTATTCCGAAAGAAGCTGCAAAAATTCAAATAGGAGAAGACCTTTCGGCAAAGATACGTTTGATTGACTGCGTGGGATTTATGGTGCCTGAGGCTTCCGGAAATATGGAGGATGGTAAGGAGCGTATGGTAAAAACTCCATGGTTTGGATATGAAATTCCCTTCCATCAGGCAGCAGAAACCGGTACGCAAAAAGTAATTACAGAACATTCAAACATTGGGCTTGTTTTAACCTGTGACGGCTCTTTCGGTGAAATTCCAAGAGAAAATTATATTTCCAGTGAAGAAAAAACCGTGGCAGAGCTAAAGAAAACAGGAAAGCCTTTTTTGATTTTGGTAAATTCTCAAAAGCCCTATAAAGAAGAAACCTTAAAGCTGGTAGAGGAATTAAAACAAAAATATCAAACAGGTGTTTTGAGCTTGAACTGTGAACAGCTTAGAAAAGAAGATATTTGTCGGATTATGGAAAAAATTTTATATGAATTTCCCATTGTGCAGATGGAATTTTACGTTCCAAAATGGGTGGAAATGCTTCCTTCAGAGCATTATTTGAAAAAAGATTTAATTGATAGTATTAAAAAGCTTATGGAAAAAATGCGTTATGTCAAAGATGCGACAAAAGAAAATATGCGGGTTTCTTCTGAATATATCCAAAATCTTCTTTTGGAAAAGACTGATTTATCCACGGGAAAATTGAAAATACGAGTGGATATGGACGATGTGTGGTATTATGAAATTTTAAGTGAAATGACAGGGGTAGACATCTCCGATGAATACGAGCTCATTCATACCATGCAGGAGTTGGCAAAAATGAAGGCAGAATACGTAAAAGTGCAGGATGCCATTTCTTCTGTCAAAGGAAAGGGATATGGTGTGGTTACACCGCAAAAAGACGAGATTAAGCTGGAAGAACCTGTGGTAATCAAGCAGGGAAATAAATATGGGGTAAAAATAAAATCAGTCAGTCCTTCCATTCACATGATACGGGCAAATATCGAGACAGAAATTGCGCCGATTGTGGGAAGCGAAGAACAGGCAAAGGATTTAATTTCTTATATTAAAACAAGTGACGAGAGAAAGGAAAGTATCTGGCAGACCAATATTTTCGGGAAATCCATTGGAGAGCTGGTGGAGGATGGAATTCACACAAAGCTGGTTCAAATCGGTGATGAAAGCCAGATAAAGCTTCAGGATACCATGCAGAAAATTGTCAATGACAGCAAAGGCGGAATGGTGTGTATCATTATATAAAAAAGTATTGACAAGTAAAAGAGGTTAGTGTAAACTAACGAAGAAATGTGCAGTGCTTCATGTAAGAGCAATTTCAAGTGAGTTCTGCACATTTATTTAAAGAATATATTAGTTGTAACTAACTTGAAGGAGGATTTTTATGAAAGAACGGATGTCAACCATTGTTTTGGCATTGAGTTTACTGTTTTTATCAATCGTCTCACTTTTTATAGGAGTTATTGATATTACACCCCATTCGCTAATAACTGGTAATTTCGAGCAGTTGGAAATTTTTCTGATTTCCCGTTTGCCACGTTTGCTTGCAATACTCTGTACCGGTATTGGTATGAGTGTAGCAGGACTTATTATGCAACAGCTTTGTATGAATAAATTTGTTTCACCAACTACCGGAGCTACGATTTCTTCTGCACAGCTGGGGATTTTATTGGCACTTTTGTTTATGCCGGAATCTACACTTATAGGAAGAGCAGCCTTTTCCTTTGTGACAGCAATTTTAGGGACTTGGATCTTTGTATGGTTTATTCAAAAAGTGCAGTTTAAAGAAGTTGTCATGGTGCCATTGGTTGGAATAATGTTTGGAAATGTAATTACAGGGATTACCAGTTATCTGGCATACAAATATGAAATGACGCAAGCACTTTCTTCATGGCTTGTGGGACATTTTTCCATGGTGCTTAGAGGCAGATATGAGATTGTATATCTGGTAGTTCCGTTGGTTTTTCTTGCCTTTATCTTTGCAAATCACTTTAATATTGTGGGAATGGGAAAAGACTTTTCACAAAACCTTGGGGTTCCGTATAATGTAATTTTATTTACAGGTTTAACTATTGCGGCTATGATAACCGCATCCATTGTCACGGTTGTTGGTTCTGTCTCCTATATCGGTTTGATTGTACCGAATTTGGTATCTATGTTTAAAGGGGATAAAATTCGTGGAACTCTGGTAGATACTGCTTTGTTCGGCGCGAATTTTGTTTTAATATGCGACATGATCGGGAGAACGGTGATTGCACCTTATGAACTTCCTATTGAATTGATTGTGGGGATTATGGGCAGCCTGCTTTTTGTCATACTCCTGCTATATCGGCTGAAATATGGACGAAAAGCGATTGTATTTAAAAGAAGGAGAAATAACGGATGACACAGACTCGTAAAAACAGACAAAAGCTTGTAATTTTAGTTATTCTGACCTTACTCGCGGCAGTTCTTTACATGTTGACAGATGTCAATTTTCAAAATGAGAAATTATTTTGGTATGCAATGAAAATCCGTACACCGAAACTAATCGTAATGTTGATAACCGCATTTGCAATTGGTGGGGCATCCATTGTGTTCCAGTCCATCATTAATAATACAATTGTTACACCTTGTCTTCTGGGAATGAATTCTTTATACACATTAATTCATACAGCGGTTGTGTTTGTGGCAGGCTCAGGAAGTCTGCTGGCAGTAAATCCGAATGCTTCTTTTGCAGTGGATTTGATACTGATGGGGATTACGGCTACGATCGTATATAGCTATCTCTTTAAGAAAACAAATTACAATGTATTGTATGTGTTACTGATTGGGACAGTGCTGAATTCTTTCTTCGGAAGTATTCAGACAAGTTTAACAAGAGTTATGAATCCTAATGAATACGATAGTCTGCTGGCAACCCTGGTAGCGAGCTTTAGTAATATCAATTCTGCAATTATTATTTTATCACTAGCAGTTATGGGAAGCGTCATTTTTGTGCTGCGTAAAGATATTGCATTACTGGATGTAATTACTTTGGGAAGGGAACAGGCAATTAACCTGGGTGTTGATTATGACAGGTGTATCCGCAGACTCTTGCTGGGAGTTACTCTATTCATTGCCGTAGCTACAGCGATGGTGGGACCGATTTCTTTTCTGGGATTGATTATTGCAAATTTGTCAAGGCAGCTTTTAAGAACTTATCGTCACAGCCAGCTGATCTTAGGCTCGGCACTTTTCGGCATGATTATTCTCGTGGCCGGACAGACGATTGTAGAGCAGGTATATACATACACAATTCCGATTAGTGTATTTATAACAGTGTTTGGCGGCATTTACTTCCTGTATCTGCTGTTAAAAGAAAGAAGGAGAGGGTAAATTGATGTTCGCTAAATCTTTAACAAAAAAATATGATGGAAAAGCAGTTGTGGATTCTGTTAGTTTTGAACTTCCAAAGGGAAAAGTGACAGCTCTCATTGGACCAAATGGAGCAGGGAAGTCTACGGTTATGGGAATGATTTCCCGTCTGATTGCAAAGGATAGCGGAGCGATAGAATTTGAAGGCAAAGATATCGGAAATTGGAAGAGTAAGGAGCTTTCCCAGAAACTTGCCATTCTCACACAAAGCAATAATATACAAATGAAATTAACCATTGAAGAATTGGTGGCTTTTGGAAGATTTCCTTATTCAGGAGGACGTCTTACCCAAGAAGATAGAGAGATTGTAAATCGTGCCATCTCTTATATGGAATTAGAAGAATTCAGAGACAGGTTCATTGATGAATTGTCAGGAGGGCAGAGACAGAGGGCATATATTGCTATGGTTATTGCACAGGACACCGAATATATTTTTTTAGATGAGCCTACAAATAATCTGGATATTTATCATGCAACAAACATGATGAAAATCGTCCGCAGACTTAGTGACGAACTGGGGAAAACAGTGGTTTTGGTACTGCATGAAATCAATTATGCGGCATTTTATTCCGATTATATTTGTGCTTTTCTAAATGGAAAAATTGCAAAATTCGGAACGGTGGAGGAGGTGATTACAAAGGAAACGCTGACGGAAATTTACAAAGTAGATTTTGAAATCATGAAAATAGCAGGAAAACCACTGTCTATTTATTATTAAAAAATTTTTAGTACAGGAAAATAAGAGAAAACAGATAAGGAGAACACAAAAATGAAAAAAATAATAGTTTCTATACTGGCAATGGGTATGGCGTTTAGTCTTGCAGCGTGTGGCAGTAAAAATTCGGATACAGCTGACAAGGCGGCAGAGACCAACAAAGTGACAGCAGAGAATAAGGAAGCAGATAAACCAGAAAACATCACAATTCAGACACTTAACGGAAATAAGGATAGTGTAGAGATGAAGGTTCCTTACGATCCTCAAAGAATTGCCGTTTTGGATATGGCATCACTGGATATTTTGGACAGCCTTAATCTGGGAGACCGTGTAGTAGGAGCTGCTGATACTTCACTGGACTATCTGCAGGACTATGTAACAAACGAAAATATTACAAATCTGGGGACAATTAAAGAGGCGGATTTGGAAGCCGTTATGTCCTGTGAACCGGATGTGATTTTCATCGGAGGACGTCTGGCAGCTTCTTATGATGCACTCAGTGAAATTGCACCGGTAGTATATCTTAGCACAGACACAGAGATAGGGCTTGTAGAAAGTGTGAATAAAAATGTGACTACGATTGCCTCTATGTTTGGAATGGAAGATCAGGTAAATACATTAATGAAGGACTTTGATTCCAGAATAGAGAAACTATCTGCATTTGCTGAAGGAAAAACAGCTATTATCGGTATGTGTACAAGCGGTGGATTTAATGTTTTGGGAAATGATGGACGCTGCTCCTTAATCGGAAAAGAAGTTGGTTTTGAAAACATCGGAACAGATGCAAATATTGACACATCTACTCATGGAAACGAAGCATCTTTTGAATTTGTTGTTGAAAAAAATCCTGACTATATTTTTGTTATGGATCGTGATGCGGCAATCGGAACAGATGGTGCGAAATTAGCACAGGATATTATGGAAAACGAACTGATCATGGGCACAGATGCTTATAAGAATGGAAATCTTGTATACTTGGAGCATCCGGCTGTATGGTACACAGCAGAAGGCGGAGTCCATGCACTTAATCTCATGCTTCAGGACTTAGAAAATGCTTTATTAAAATAAAATAAAAAACGAGCCGAAGGAAAATGACAAAGTTTTCTTCGGCTCATTTTTTGTTAAGAAGATAGAGAAAAATGTATAAATATGGTATGATATAAGAAATACACAGAAAAATGGTAAAAAACAGGAGAAAAATATATGAATTCTATTTCAGAGGAATCTAATTATGAAAAAGTATTTTCACAATTTAAATCTCGCTTCTTAGAAAGTAATCTGGAAGAAACATCAAAAATCTTACAGCTAAAAGCAGATGATGAATATTTATATGTACCATTTTTTTGTAAAATCTGCAGAGTAGCCAGAGAAACTGGAGAAATAACAGGAGAAAAAAATCAGGAAATTTCCGTTACGGATCGTTTAACAATTATGCATCACCTTTGCTGTTACCAAAAATTTGCGCAGAAAAGTGACAGGAAGGTTCCGTTTCGGGAAATCAGGGAAGCGGCTGTTTTTGAGGCGGCTTATAACCGAATGGCGCTGGAACCTTTAAAAAAAGCTTTTCAGGGACGTGGAGATGCGCTTTTAAAGGCGGGCATAGAAATAGGCGGCAAACAGGAAAAATTTGGCGATGTCAGTATTACCTTGCAGGCGTTTCCAACGATTTCCCTTACTTATATTTTCTGGGACAGTGACGAGGAGTTTCCGGCGGCAGCCAATATTCTTTTTGATAATCGGATTGCTCAATGGACACATCCGGAAAGCGTTCCGGTTTTAGCGGAAACAGGAACAAAAAGATTGATAGCGGCTATGGGGATTTGAGAGCAAAGCTTGGTTTTGCGTTGACTTTTTACAGGGAAAATTATATAATGAGTACGGTTATTAAGGAAAAACAGAACTAAGTATTTTTATGGAAGCAGGTGAAATTCCTGTGCAAGTCCGTTACTGTAGAGCCAGATACATAGATTGCTTAGAGGGATGAAGGGCATCTGCGGCAACCGGATGACTTCAAATAGAGAAGGGTATATATTATCCAATTAGGAATTCGTTGTCTTAAAAGGCAGCGAATTTTTGCTTTGCAGAACTTTTTATAAAAAGGGAATAGAAAATGGAAGAAAAAACAGGATTAGAGGGTTATTATAGTATCGTAAATAATAAAAAAATGCGTTTTGGCTATACTACTGGTTCCTGTGCTACAGGAGCAGCAAAGGCAGCAGCGTCGATGTTATTTACAGGGAAAGAACAAAAGTATGTAAGCTTTATGACACCAAAAGGAATTTTATTGCATCTTGAAATCCTGCATATTACCAGAGGAGATGGTTGGGTTTCCTGTGCTATTAAAAAGGATGCAGGTGATGACCCTGATGCTACCAATGGTATTGAAATTTTTGCAAAGGTTGAAAAAATAAAGAAAAAAGGTATTTTCATTGAAGGTGGCATTGGTGTAGGGCGAGTGACAAAGAAAGGGCTGGAGCAGCCCTTAGGAAATGCGGCAATTAACAAAGTCCCTCGTGCCATGATACAAAGAGAGCTGGAAACAATTTGTAATGATGTTGATTATGAAGGCGGCATTTTGGTGACAGTGAGTGTGCCGAAAGGAGAAGAAATTGCAACGAAAACTTTTAATCCCAGACTGGGGATTGAAGGTGGCATTTCTATTTTGGGTACTTCCGGAATTGTTGAGCCTATGAGCGAAGCCGCATTGATTAAAAGTATTGAAGTGGAGATGCGTCAGAAAGTAGAAAACGGTGCAAAATATCTGTTGATTACTCCCGGAAATTATGGTGCGGCCTATATGAAAGAACATCTTTCACTGCCTTTTGAGGAGAATATAAAGTGCAGTAATTATGTAGGGGAAACGTTGGATATGGCGGTATCTATGGGCGTAGAAGGAATTTTGTTTATTTCTCATATCGGAAAATTTGTAAAAGTGGCAGCAGGAATTATGAATACTCATTCCAGATGCGCAGATGCCAGAGCAGAGATTTTAAGTGCCAATGCTCTTCGGGCAGGGATTTCTTTAGAGAGTGCAAGAAAAATTTTAAATACGATTACTACAGATGAAGCATTAGAAATTATCCAAAGTGAAGGATTATTAAATCCGGTCATGAAAGAATTGACAAACAGGATTTTGTTTTACTTAAATCACAGAGCTTATAACAGAATGCTTTTAGGAGCTGTGCTATATTCTAATGAGTTTGGCTATCTTGGAGAAACAGAAAATGTAAAGGAACTGACAGATTTATTAAATCATCAGTACCAGAAAGGACGAAAAGAATGAAGGGAAAATTATTTGGACTTGGAGTAGGACCAGGTGATCCGGAATTATTAACAGTAAAGGCGCTTCGCCTGATTAAGGAAAGCGATGTTATTGCAGTTCCGGGGAACGATATTCAAAAAAGTGTTGCATATCAGATTGTAAAAGGGGTATATGAGGAGCTGGATGAAAAAAATCTAATTCCCATTGCAATGCCTATGACAAAGGATAAGGCTGTTTTAGAAGCAAATCATGAAAAGGCAGCCAATGATATTGAAGCTTATTTAAAAGAAGGAAAGCAGGTAGCCTTTCTGACTTTAGGCGACCCTACGGTTTATTCGACTTATTTATACGTACATAAAAGAATTTTATCCAGAGGCTATGAGGTCGAAATCGTCAGCGGAATTACATCCTTTTGTGCAGTAGCGGCAAGATTGAATATGGGACTGGTAGAAATGGCAGAGCCCCTCCATGTAATTCCTGCAACTTACCGTGCAGAGGAAATGGATGAAATCTTAAAAATGCCGGGAACAAAGGTACTGATGAAAACAGGAAGTAAAATGCAGCAGGTAAAGGAAAGCATTGTAAACAGCGGGCAGCAGGCAGTGATGATTGAAAATTGCGGTATGCCGGATGAAAAGATTTATTTGTCCGCAGAAGACATTCCGGAAAAAGCAGGATACTATTCTTTAATTATTGTGAAAGAAAACAGATGAGGTGAAAGAAGATGATACATTTTATAGGTGCAGGAAGCGGGGCAGCCGATTTAATCACAGTGCGTGGAAAAGCATTTTTAGAAGAAGCAGACGTATTGATTTATGCAGGCTCTCTGGTAAATCCGCAGTTATTGGATTATGCAAAAGAGGACTGTGTAATTTACAACAGTGCAAAAATGACACTGGAAGAGGTCTTAGAGGTTATGCTTCAGGCAGAAAAAGATGGGAAAATGACCGTGCGTTTACATACAGGAGACCCCTGTCTTTACGGTGCAATTCGGGAACAGATGGATGTACTGGATGAAAAGGGGATTGCTTATGATTATTGTCCCGGCGTCAGCTCTTTTTGCGGAGCGGCGTCTGCTTTAAATCTGGAATATACACTGCCAAATGTGTCCCAGAGTGTAATTATTACACGTATGGCAGGCAGAACTCCTGTTCCAGAGAAAGAAAGTATTGAATCTTTTGCAGCACATCATGCAACCATGGTGGTATTTTTAAGTACAGGTATGCTGGAGGAACTGTCAAAGAGATTAATAGAAGGCGGTTATGAGCCGGATACACCGGCAGCCATTGTATATCGTGCTACATGGGAAGACGAAAAGAGCTTTGTTTGTACTGTGGATACATTGGCACAGACAGCAAAGGAAAATAATATCACCAAAACTGCATTGATGATTATTGGTGATGTGGTAGCACATCGCCAGTATGATCGTTCTAAATTATATGATCCGGGATTTACCACGGAGTTTCGCAAGGGAACAGATTTGTAAGTAGTCAGGAAGGTTTTTACAGTAAGAAAGGATTGAAGAAAATGAAGATAGCGATAATCAGTTTCAGTCAGTCAGGATATCGGTTAAGTGAAATGCTTTATTGGGTATTAAAAGAACGCTCTTATGAGGTGGCGTCTTATACGAAAAGCAAGTATACAAAAAAAGTTTTAGATGAGTCTCAGTTAGATGAAGATTCTCAGGATTTCAGAAGTGTAAAACAATTTGCTAAACCAGTAGATGAGTCTATTAAAGAATGGACAGGAAGAAGATTTGAAGATTGTGATGCCATCGTGTTTATAGGAGCATGTGGTATTGCGGTGCGCAGTATTGCTCCTTTTGTAAAAAGTAAGAAGATAGATCCGGCTGTAGTGGTTGTAGATGAACAGGGACAGTTTGCCATTTCCTTGCTTTCCGGTCATATAGGCGGTGCTAATGAGCTTACAGAGGAAATTGCAGAAATTCTCCGCGCTCAGCCGGTTATTACTACTGCCACAGACTTAAACGACAAATTTGCTGTAGATGTTTTTGCTAAGAAAAATGGTTGTTTTATCTCTGATATGGAATTGGCAAAGGAAATATCAGCAGCTCTTCTGGCAGGAAAAGAAGTGGGATTTGCCAGTGATTTCCCTTGGATTGGAGAAATTCCAGATGAATTAAAACTTTGTCAGGAGGAAGATGAAGAAAAGCCAGAGATTGGTATTTGTGTTACTACAGGATATCTGGAGCATCCGTTTGTACATACCTTATATTTAATTCCCAGAGTGATTACTACAGGTGTGGGATGTAAAAAAGGAATTGACAAAGAAACGGTGGAAAGTGTTGTACGCAGAGCTTGCGATGAGCTTTTAATTCCTTCTGTGGCTATGGAGCAGGTGGCAAGTATTGATTTAAAGAAAGAGGAAACGGGTATTTTGGAATATTGTAAGGAGCGAAAAATTCCGTTTATTACTTATACTGCAGAGGAACTTCAGGAAGTAGAAGGTACTTATGCCAGCTCCCAGTTTGTCGAAGATGTGACAGGGGTGGATAACGTCTGTGAAAGAGCGGCGCTTTTAGGCAGCAGTAAAGAAGGAAAAGGCAGACTGATACAGAGAAAGTATGCAAAAGACGGCGTAACAGTGGCGCTGGCTATGAAGAAATGGAGTGTGAACTTTGAATAAATTATATGTTGTGGGAATTGGTCCCGGCGCTTATGAAAAGATGACAATTGAGGCAGCAAATGCTTTAAATAACAGTGATGTAATTATTGGCTATACCGTATATGTAGATTTGGTAAAAGAACATTTCAGCGGCAAAGAATTCTTGACAACGCCGATGAAAAAAGAGGTAGACCGTTGTGTTATGGCGTTTGAAGAAGCGATGAAAGGGAAGACAGTATCTATGATATGCAGCGGAGATGCAGGTGTTTACGGGATGTCAGGGTTGATGTACGAAATCGGTGTAAAATATCCGGAAGTAGAATTGGAAATTATTCCTGGCGTAACGGCTGCAACAGGTGGAGCTGCTGTTTTAGGAGCACCTCTTATTCACGATTTCTGTCTTATTAGTTTAAGTGATTTATTGACACCTTGGGAAAAGATTGAAGCAAGACTTTTAAATGCAGCAAAGGCCGATTTTGTCATTTGTTTATACAATCCATCCAGTAAAAAGAGACATGATTATCTGGAAAAAGCCTGTGATTTGATGCTTCAGCATCAGTCACCGGAAACAGTATGCGGAATAGTAGGAAATATTGGTAGAGATGGGGAACACATGCAGGTAATGACCTTGAAAGAACTCCGTGATACAAAAGTAGATATGTTTACTACGGTTTTCATTGGAAATTCACAGACCATGAATATTCAGGGAAAAATGGTAACTCCAAGAGGCTATAAAAATGTGTAAAGTAATTGTTTTTGCAGGAACTACAGAGGGTAGACAGATTGCAGAGTTTTTAGAGAAAAGACAAGTTTCTGCCCATATCTGTGTGGCTACGGAATATGGGGAACAGCTTTTAGGTGATAATAAACATCTGGAAATTTCTCATGAACGGTTCAATCAGGAACAGATGGAAGAACTGATTTTGAAAAATCACAAACCTCTTGTTATTGATGCCACACATCCTTATGCAGCAGAAGTAACAAAAAATATTCAATCTGCATGTGAAAATACAGGGGTGGAATATCTGCGTGTTCTTCGAGAAAATCAGGAAAATGCTGATTTAGGGGACTGTGTTTATGTTGAAACCGTGGAAGCGGCAGTTGATTATCTTGGAAAAACAACAGGAAATATTCTGGCAACCACAGGGAGTAAGGAAGCTGCAAAATATACAGTGCTTTCTGACTTTGAAAACCGTGTTTTTCTTCGGGTTCTTTCTCTGCCAAACGTAGTAGAAGAATGTTCCCGCTTGGGCTTTCAGGGAAAAAATCTGCTCTGCATGCAGGGACCTTTTTCAAAGGAATTTAATATTGCCATGCTTCGCCAGCTGAATTGTAAATACATGGTAACAAAAATGTCCGGTAAAAGCGGCGGTTTTCTGGAAAAGCTGGAAGCAGCCAGAGCTTGCGGATGCACCCTTGTTGTGGTGGGGCGGCCTTTAAAAGAAACAGGAGTTTCCTTACAGGAATGTAAACGGATTTTATGCAGAAGCTTTTCATTGCCGTCACAGGCAGAGATTTCCCTTGTGGGAATTGGAATGGGAAATACAGACAGTCTTACAAAAGAGGCAGAAAAAACCATACAGGAAGCGGATTTACTAATCGGCGCTTCCAGAATGTTGGAGTCCTGTGAAAAAAAAGAGCAGGATATTTACGTGGAATATAACAGTGAAAAAATTGCATCATACATACAGGAGCATCCGGAATATGAAAAAATCGCCGTGGTTTTATCCGGAGATGTGGGATTTCACAGTGGGGCAAAAAAGCTTCTTGCGGTTTTGGGAAATCAGGTAAAGGTAATCTGCGGAATTTCTTCGGTGGCATATTTTATGAGCCGTATTCAGAAATCATGGGATGATACAGTTTTAACCAGCAATCATGGAGAAGAAGCCAATTTGCTTTCTCTTATCAGACAAAATAAAAAGGTTTTTTCTATTTTGGGAAAGAATGACAGCGTTTCTGAGCTTTCAAAAAAACTGCTGGCTTATGGGATGGATGAGGTGGTTCTCTATGTTGGAGAACGGCTGTCTTATGCAGATGAAAAAATCCAAAAGGGAACGCCTGAGACCTTTGCAGACTATGAAGGCGACAGCTTAAGCGTTTTATATGTGGAAAATGAAAATTACAGGCAGCAGTCGGCAACCCACGGCATAAGAGATGAAGAATTTTTAAGAGATAAGGTTCCCATGACAAAGGAAGAGGTTCGAACGGTGTCTCTTTCCAAGCTGAGACTTTTTGAAAACTCTGTATGCTATGACATAGGGGCAGGTACAGGCTCTGTGGCAATCGAAATGGCGCTGAGGGCTTATAAGGGAAAAGTATATGCCATTGAAAAAAAAGAACTGGCAGTGGAGCTTTTAAAGAAAAACAAAGAGCAGTTTCAGGCGGATAATCTGGAGATTATAGAAGGACTGGCTCCGGAAGCAATGAAAGCTTTAGAAGCGCCTACCCATGCCTTTATCGGGGGCTCTTCCGGAAATATGAAGGAAATTATGGAACTGCTTTTAGAGAAAAATTCAAAGGTTCGCATAGTTATTAACTGTATTGCCTTGGAGAGCGTGTCAGAAGCTTTGGAGTGTTTGAAAACCCTGCCTGTAACGGACACAGAAATTGTGCAGATGACTGTGAGCAAATCAAAAACAGTCGGCAGATATCACATGATGATGGGCGAAAACCCCATTTATATTATTTCCTGTACGGGAAATTGTCAGCAGAGAGGATAGAACTATGAGTACAGCTCGTTTTCTTTTAACAGCCGGTGCAAGCGGCAGCGGAAAAACCCTGATTACCTGTGGGATTTTACAGGCATTGAAAAACAGAGGACTTCAAACAGCCTCTTTTAAGTGTGGGCCGGATTATATTGACCCTATGTTTCACACAAAGGTAATCGGAACAAAATCCCGAAATTTAGATACTTTTTTTACCACGCCGGACAGAACCAGATATTTATTAAAACGAAATCTGGAAGACTGTGACATTGCCGTAATGGAAGGTGTTATGGGCTATTATGACGGCGTAGGCGGAACAACCACAAGGGCAAGCGCCTATGATTTGGCAAAGGTGACACAGACACCTGTGGTGCTGATTGTTAATTGTAAAGGAATGAGCGTCTCTATTCTTCCCTTTATTCAGGGATTTGTGAATTTTATGCCGGACAGCAACATCAAAGGCGTACTGCTGAACCAGATTTCTTCCATGCTGTATCCCAGAGTAAAAGAAATGATTGAAACAAAGCTGGGAATAAAAGTATATGGCTATGTTCCTGTGGTAACAGACTGTGTCATTGAAAGCCGCCATTTAGGGCTTGTAATGCCTAATGAAATACAGGATTTCAAGGAAAAGCTTGGAAAGCTTGCCAAGCGTATGGAGGAGACCATAGATTTCCATGGACTTATTGAGCTTGGAAAGAGCGCTCCTGCTATTTCTGTTGAAAAAGAAACAAAAGAATATTTTCAAAGCTTGAAAAATCAGGGAGAAAAAATAAAAATAGGCTTGGCAAAGGATGAAGCGTTTTGCTTTTTCTATGAGGACAACCTAAAGCTTTTAGAGGAAATGGGCGCAGAGCTCATTCCGTTTTCTCCCATTCACGATAAAGAGCTGCCGCCTGATATTCAGGGCTTATTACTGTATGGCGGTTATCCTGAATTATACGGAAAAGCGCTGGAAGAAAATCTTTCTATGAGGGAACAGATAAAAGAAGCTCTTTCAAAGGGGATGCCGGTTTTGGCAGAATGCGGCGGTTTTATTTATCTCCACGATATCTTTGAGGATGAAAAAGGGGTTTTTCGTCAGGGAGTAGGACAGATTAAAGGGAAGGTCTTTAATACAGGAAAGCTGTCTCGTTTTGGGTATATTGAAGCGTCCTGTAAAAAGCCGGTATTCGGAAGACAGCTTGGTATGTGTCCGGCACATGAGTTTCACTATTTTGACTCTACAAGCTGCGGAGCTGATTTTTATGCAAAAAAGCCCACAGGTAAAAGAGGCTGGGATTGTATTCACAGTACGCCGACTATGACGGCGGGATTTCCCCATTTTTATTATTACGGAAATCCGGAATTACCAAAAGCATTTCTGGATTGCAGCAGGGATTTTAAGAAAAGACAGTCAGGAGGACTTGAAAAATGAATTTGCAGGAAGCTTTAGAAAAAATACAGCCGTTAAACGAAGAAGCAATGAAAAGCAGTCAGGCACATTGGGACAGTATCGCCCATCCCCTGCACAGCCTCGGAAAGCTGGAGGATATGATTGTGCAGATTGCGGGAATTACAGGTACGCCAAAGGTGTGCGTGAAAAAAAGAGTTTTAATTCCCATGTGTGCGGACAACGGCGTAGTAGAAGAGGGCGTCACACAGACAGGGCAGGAAATTACGGCTCTGGTGGCGGAAAATTTCTTACAGGAAAAAGCAGCCTCCAGCATTATGTGCAAAAGTGTGGGCTGTGATATTTTTCCCATTGATGTAGGTGTGGCAAGAGACGTCCGTATTTTTAACCGCAAAATCGCCTATGGAACAAAAAATATGACAAAAGAGCCTGCAATGACAAGGGAACAGGCAATCCGTGCCATTGAAATCGGAATAGAAGCAGCGCAGATGATGAAGGAAAAGGGCTATCATATTCTTGCAACCGGTGAAATGGGCATTGGAAATACCACGACCAGCAGCGCTGTGGCTTCTGTACTCTTAGATATTCCTGTGGAAAGAATGACAGGCAGGGGAGCGGGACTTTCTACGGAAGGCTTAAACCGCAAAATTACAGCAATTAAAAAAGCCATTGCCCTTCATCAGCCTGATAAAACAGATGCCATTGATGTACTTTCTAAGGTAGGGGGATTTGATATTGCAGCGATTGCCGGACTGTTTTTAGGAGGGGCAGCCCTTCATATTCCTGTTTTAATTGACGGAGTCATTTCTGCCACAGGAGCTTTGGCAGCGGCAACGATTTGTCCTCTGGCAAAGGATTATATGTTGGCTACCCACGTTTCCAAAGAACCGGCAGGCGCATTGCTTTTAGAAGCGCTGGGAAAAGAAGCGCCTCTGTATTGTGACATGTGTCTGGGAGAAGGAACGGGAGCATTGAATTTATTCCCGCTGCTGGATACCGGTTTGGCAGTTTACAATCAGATGGGGGATTTCGGAAACTGGGGAATGGATGCTTACCAGCCCTTGGATTAGAGAGGAAAGACAAAATGATTACTTTAATTACAGGGGGAAGCGGCAGCGGAAAATCCGCTTATGCAGAGCAAAAGGTAGTAGAATTCGGGGATTTCAACCGTATTTATATTGCCACCATGTACCCTTTTGACGAGGAAAGTCATCAAAGGATTGCCCGTCATCGTGCTATGCGGGCAGAAAAAAATTTTTCTACTGTGGAATGTTATGTAGGCTTAAAAAATGTGAAAATACTGAAACACTCCTGCGTACTTTTAGAGTGTCTTTCCAATCTTACCGCCAATGAAATGTTTCAGGAAAACGGCGCAAAAGAGAAGGTAGTGGAAGAAATTTTAGAAGGTGTGAAAAATTTAGACAAACAGGCCGAGCAGGTGGTTATTGTAACAAATGAAATTTTTTCCGATGGAATAGAGTATGATGAGGAAACAAAACAATATCAGAAATATCTGGGAGAAATTAATGCGAGACTTGCCGCGTGGGCGAAGGAAGTAACCGAAGTGGTGTATGGCATTCCGGTGCAGCAGAAAAACACAGAGCGAAAAGAAGGACAATAAAATGGAAAAATTATGGAACAGCTTTAAAATTGCATTTTCTATGTATTCCAAAATCCCAATGCCTGCCAGTGACTGGAAAAAGGAAAATATGCGCTATATTATGTGCTTTTTCCCCCTCATTGGTGTGATAATCGGCGGAGTTGTATGGCTTTGGGGCTTTTATGGAAGATATCTTACAGAAAGCAGAGGCTTTTATGCAATGATTTTTGTTATGATACCGGTATTTCTCACAGGAGGTATTCATTTGGACGGCTTGCTGGACACTTCAGACGCCATTCATTCCTATCAGCCAAGAGAACGTAAGCTGGAAATTTTAAAGGACTCCCATGCAGGAGCCTTTGCCATTATCACTGCCGTGGTGTATTTTTTCCTGTACTACGGCATGTATCATGAAATTACGTTACAGAGCCTGCCGGTGGTATGTATCGGCTTTGTGCTTTCCAGAGCGCTGGGAAGCTTTTCCATTGCCAGCTTTCCTATGGCAAAGAATACAGGGCTTGCAGCTACTTTTTCTGACGGAGCACAGAAGAATTGCGTAAGAATTGTTTCCTGCGTTTATGTTATTCTTTGCGTGTGTGCAATGCTGGCATACAGCCCTGTCATCGGGGCATGTGCGGTAACCGGAGCTGCTCTGGAATATTGGTATTATTATAAAATGTCTATGAAGGAATTTGGAGGAATTACCGGAGATTTAGCCGGTTTTCACATGCAGATTTGCGAACTGGTGATAGCGTTTTCCTGTGTAATCGGTGAAAGCATCAGCAGAATGATATAAAAGAAGGGAAAGACCATGAAGTTAATTATAGGCGGCGCTTTTCAGGGAAAGAAAGAATATGTAAAAGAGAAATTTTCTTTTTCCGAAGAGCAGATGACAGACGGAAAAAATGCAGAATATGATGATATTTTTCATTGTACCTGTCTGTATCATTTTCATGAATGGGTAAAAAAGGGACTGGAAAAAGAGTGGGATTTTGAGAATTTAGCAGAGAAAATTCAGGAAAAAAATCCGGATTTAATTGTGATTTCCAATGAATTAGGATATGGTGTAGTCCCCATAGATGCCTTTGACAGAAAATACAGAGAGAGTACAGGGCGGCTCTGCACACAACTGGCTGCAAAAAGCAGACAGGTCATCCGTGTGGTATGCGGTCTTGGCATGGTGATAAAAGATGCTTAAAGTAGTTTTAATCCGTCACGGAAAAACATTGGGAAATCTCAAAGGCAGATATATTGGCTGTAAGACCGATGAAAATTTGTGCTCTCTTGGCATAGAGGAGATAAGAAAGAAACAATATCCAAAGGCAGAGCTTGTATATGCAAGTCCTATGAAACGATGCTTGGAAACAGCGGCGCTGATTTATCCAAAGCTTTCTGTGGAAACAAATATACAGTTAAAAGAGTGTGATTTTGGAAAATTTGAAAACAAAAACTATCAGGAGCTGTCAAGCGTAAAAGAATATCAGGAATGGATTGACAGCAACGGAACACTGCCTTTTCCAAACGGAGAAGGGGTGGAAGAATTTCGAGAAAGATGTATTAAAGGCTTTGAAGAATGTATTTTAAAAGCTTTTTCAAAAGAACACAGGCAAATTGCCATGGTAGTACACGGAGGTACAATCATGAGCATCCTTTCCCATTTTGCAGAGCCGAAAGGCGAATACTTTAAATGGCAGATTGGGAACGGAGAATTTTATCTGCTTCACATAGACAGGGAAGCTTGGGAGCAGAAAAAAGAAATCAGTCTGGTACAGAAAGGATAAAATCATGATAAGATGGACAGGAACTGCCCTGCTTTTGGGCTTTTTTATAGATTTACTTTTGGGAGACCCCAGATGGCTTTACCATCCGGTCCGAATAATCGGAAACGGCATTTCTTTTTTTGAAAAACATTTAAGAAATCTATTTCCAAAGACAGAAAAAGGAGAACGAAAAGCGGGACTGGCGCTGGTGATTTCCATTTGTTTCCTATCCGGTTTTGTACCTCTTGCTATTTTGTATATCGGCTATCAAATACATACCGTACTGGGAATTGTGATTGAAAGCTTTTTTTGCTACCAGATGCTTGCGGTAAAATCTTTAAAGCAGGAAAGCATGAAGGTATATAAAGTGCTGAAAAAGGGCGATTTAGAAGGCGCAAGACATGCGGTTTCTATGATTGTGGGACGTGATACAAAATCACTGGATGAAAAAGGAATTACAAAGGCGGCAGTGGAAACTGTTGCAGAAAATACTTCAGACGGAATTATCGCACCTCTTTTTTACATGGCAATCGGAGGCCCTGTGCTGATGTTTATCTATAAGGGGATAAATACCATGGACTCAATGGTGGGATATAAGAATGAGAAATATATCAATTTCGGAAGATATGCTGCAAAGCTGGATGATATAGTCAATTATATTCCTGCCAGAATTTCCGCATGGCTGATGATTGCAGCCGCTTATCTGGAAGGCTTTGACGGCAAAAATGCAAAAAAAGTTTTTCTTAGAGACAGATACAAGCATGCCAGTCCGAATTCTGCACAGACAGAAGCAGTCATGGCAGGAGCTTTAAACGTGCAGCTTGCGGGAAATGCCTATTATTTTGGAAAATTATATGAAAAACCTACCATCGGAGATGCAAACCGAGATATTGAATATGAAGATATTAAACGTGCCAATACCTTATTATATGTAAGCTCCTTTTTAGGGGCAGTGCTTTTTGTGGCAGTAAGAACTGTCCTATTGGCAGGTATTCTATTTCTTTAAAGGAGATTAAAACAATGACAAAGACACACATACACGGCGGAGACGTATACCGTAATCCCGGTATTTTAGATTTCTCCGCAAATTGTAATCCCTACGGGATGCCCAAGGGCGTGAAGGAGGCAGTCATACAGGCGATTGAGAAAGCGGAATGTTATCCTGACGTAAGCTGCGATGCCCTTCGCAAAGCATTGGCAGAGGAAGAAGGAGTACCGGAAGAAAAAATTATCTGCGGCAACGGAGCGGCAGATTTGATTTTCGGTCTGGCACTGGCAAGAAAGCCCAAAAAGGCATTGCTGCCTGCTCCTACTTTTGCCGAATATGAGCAGGCTTTGTCTTCTGTGGGATGTGAAATCGTGTATGTGCCGCTTTCAAAGGAAAAAGGCTTTGTGCCGCAGGAGAATTTTATAGACAGGATTACCGAAGACATTGATATGGTGTTCTTCTGTAATCCCAACAACCCGACAGGAATATTGGCAGACAGAAGCTATGTAGAAAAGCTTTTACAGCGCTGCAAGCGTTCAGATGCCTTTCTTGTGCTGGATGAATGTTTTATTGATTTTATCGAAAATTCGGAAGCTTATACTATGAAAGCCTATCTGGAAACTTATACCAACTTCTTTTTGCTGAAGGCGTTCACCAAGAAATATGCAATGGCGGGTATTCGTCTGGGCTATGGATTTTGCAGTGACAACCAGACTTTAGAAAATATGCAGGCAGTAATGCAGCCGTGGAATGTATCGGTGCTGGCACAGGAGGCGGGAATAGCAGCGTTAAAAGAAAAAGAGTATGTAAAAGAAACACTTAGTAAAATCAAAGCAGAAAAAGAATGGCTGTTAGAAAAATTAAGAAAATTAGAGCTTTTCTGTTATCCCTCAAAAGCAAACTATATCTTTTTTAAAGGCCCTTTACATTTAAAGGAGAACTGTTTAAAGCAGGGGATTGCCATAAGAGACTGCAGTAATTATCCAAATCTGGAAAAAGGATTTTACCGTATTGCAGTTCGAAAAAGAGAAGAAAACGAGCGCTTAACAGAAGCTTTGGAATATATTTTAAACGGGGAAAAGAGGAAATAGCAATGGCAAAGGCAATTATGATACAGGGAACAATGTCCAATGCAGGAAAGAGTCTTTTGGCAGCAGGACTTTGCAGAATTTTTAAGCAGGATGGCTATCGGGTAGCGCCGTTTAAGTCTCAGAATATGGCGTTAAATTCTTTTATTACAGAAGACGGGCTGGAGATGGGAAGAGCGCAGGTCATGCAGGCAGAGGCAGCGGGAATTAAGCCTTCCGTATTCATGAACCCTATTCTTTTAAAACCTACCAATGATGTGGGAAGTCAGGTGATTGTAAACGGAGAAGTGCTGGGAACGATGAGCGCCAGAGACTATTTTGCTTACAAGAAACAGCTTCTTCCCAAGGTGATGGAAGCTTACCGTAAGCTGGAAGAAGAGTATGATATTATTGTCATTGAAGGAGCAGGAAGTCCTGCAGAAATCAATTTAAAAAAAGAAGACATTGTAAACATGGGTATGGCAAAGCAGGCAAAAGCTCCTGTACTTCTGGTGGGAGATATTGACAGAGGCGGCGTTTTTGCACAGTTAATCGGAACAGTTATGCTGCTGGAGGAAGACGAGCAGAAAATGGTAAAGGGCATGATTATCAATAAATTCCGAGGGGATAAAACCATTTTAGAGCCGGGAGTGGTAAGTCTGGAAGAAAAAACAGGTATTCCCGTGGTGGGAGTAGCCCCTTATATGGAATTGGAGGTCGAAGACGAGGACAGCCTCACCGAACGTTTTTCCGATAAGCAGGAAATCGGCGTCATTGATATTGCAGTTATCCGTGTGCCCAGAATTTCCAATTTTACGGACTTTAATGCTCTGGAAATGATTTCCGGTGTTTCCCTGCGCTATGTAAAAGCAGTCAATGAGCTGAAAAATCCCGATATGATTATTTTACCGGGAACGAAAAACACTATGGAAGATTTACTCTGGTTAAGACAAAACGGACTGGAAGCGGCGATTTTGAAAAAAGCAGCAGAAGGCAAGATTATTTTTGGCATTTGCGGCGGTTATCAGATGTTGGGAGAAAAGCTTTCAGACCCTGACGGCGTTGAAGCCGGGGGTGAGATAAAGGGCATGGGACTTTTGCCAATGGAAACCGTGTTTCAGAATTTGAAAACACGCACAAGAGTTTCCGGTACTTTCCCAAAGGTAGAAGGTGCGTTAAGTTCTCTTACAGGCGTAAAGCTGGAAGGATATGAAATTCACATGGGAGAAAGTGTACTGCTGGAAGGTGCACATCCTTTCACGGAAATCACCGACCACGTTCAAAATACAACAAAGCAGGACGGAGCTTACTGCAACAATGTTTACGGCTCTTATGTACACGGCATTTTTGATAAGGAAGCTGTTGCAAAAAATATAGTAAAAGCCATCGGAGAAGAAAAGGGGCTTGATGTTTCTGAAATGACGGGGATTGATTTTGCCGCATTTAAGGAAACACAATATGATAAACTGGCAGACGGTCTTCGAAAGCATTTAGATATGAAGAAAATTTATGAGATTTTAGAAGCCGGATTGGAATAAAAGAGAGGCAGACTACAAATGAAAGTAGAATTAGAAAATGTAAAACCAAAAGAAATCGAAACAAGAAGCTTTGAAATTATTACGGAAGAGCTGGGAGATAAAAAATTAATTCCCGGTACAGAATGTATTGTAAAAAGATGTATTCACACAAGCGCTGATTTTGACTATGCGGATAATCTTTGTTTTTCTCCAAATGCAGTGGAAAAAGCCATTGAAGCCATTAAAAACGGCGCCTGTATTGTCACAGATACACAGATGGCAAAGGCAGGAATTAACAAAAAGGCACTGGCAAAGTACGGCGGTGAGGTTTATTGCTTTATGTCTGATGAGGATGTGGCAAAAAAAGCAAAGGAGATGGGTAGCACCAGAGCCACAGCAAGTATGGACAAAGCGGCTGAACTTGGAAAACCATTGATTTTTGCTATCGGAAATGCGCCTACTGCTCTTGTAAGACTGTATGAACTGATAAATGAGAAAAAAATTTCTCCGTATTTAATTATAGGGGTTCCCGTTGGCTTTGTAAATGTGGTACAATCTAAGGAAATGATTATGGATACAGACGTTCCTTATATTGTTGCCAGAGGAAGAAAAGGTGGAAGCAATATTGCCGCATGTATCTGTAACGCTTTATTATACATGATTGATAATGAAAGAGATTACTGGAAATAGGAATTTCAGGAAGGAAAAAACATGAAATGTGACAGATGCGGAAAAGAAATCCCGGATACCGATCTCTACTGTGGACGGTGCGGAAAAGCTGTTTTTCCCGAATACATGGATGAGGACGATAGATGGGCTTATTATAAGACAGACGAGGAACTGGAAGAAATTTTAAAGGCAGAGCAGGGAGAAGAGAAGGCAGAGCCTACAAAGCCTGTACAAATGACAAATGTTCCAAAGGAAGAAGAAAAAATCGAAGAACCGGTTCTGAAAGAAGAAATTATACAAACAGAAGAAGAACCGCAGATGGAATGTCAGGAGGTTGAACCGGCTGTTGCGGAAGAAGAGGAGAATGTCTGGGAAGAAGACCTTTTTGACGAGGAAGACGAAGAAGAGGAGGAAGAGGAAAAGCCCCCTTTAAGTCCCGAGAAAAAAAAGAAAAGGCGAAACATTGCCATGCTCATTACTTTTCTGTTGCTTTTATGCCTTGGAATTGGCATTGCTTTGGGAATGAAACGGATGAAAGATTTGGACAGGCAGGAAAAGGAGTATTATGAAAAATTACATAAAGAAGTGGTTCATCAGGATACTCCGTCTGAGGAGATTGAGAAAGAAGTGGATGAAACAGAGAAACAGGATGCTGCGCAAGAGGAAACGACAAAACAGGAGCGTTTTCAACTGGTAAATCCGGATGAAATTGATTTTTCCCAATATCAGAAGATTGTACCTGTCAGTACCGAACAAAACTCCATCAAAGAGTCTGACACTTATGATTACAGTGCACAAAGTGCAGTTGACGGAGACAGTAGCACCTCCTGGCAGGAGAATGAGGAAAACACAGGAGAGACAACCGGTATTCGGATAAATTTCGATGGAAATCATAAGGTTCGTTATCTTGTATTATATTTAGGAAACTGGAGAAGCGACCAGCTCTGGGAATATAGTGCACGGCCAAAGACATTGACAATCCAAGTGGGAGACAGTGAGACAAAGGATATTGAATTTTCCGACGAAAAGAAAAAATTCTGTCTTTCCTTTGAGGAACCAATAGATGCGTCTTACATTTCCATGTATATTGCAGACTCTTATGAGGGAAGCAGATGGAATGACAATGGTATTTCAGAAGTAGAAATATATGAATAAACAAGCTTATTATTCCATGACAAACAGAAATTGCTTTGTCATGGAATAACTGCGTTTATTGCCTGAAACAGAATAGATAATAGGATATGGAGAAATTATGAAGAAACAACAACGAATGAAAGAAGTCAGAAGAAAAAGAAGAATTATGTTTACGGTTTTAGCTGTGTGCATTTTTTGCCTGACCGCTCTTTTAGGCGGAATAAAGCTAAAACAGGCTTATGACAGAAAACAGGAGGAAAAAGCAAGGATAGCAGCCGAGGAAGAACGGAGAAGACAGCAGGAGGAAGAAGAAAGACGAAAGCTGGAGGAACGGCTGAATGTTCAGATTGATATGGATATTTACAGTGAAGCCGCTATTGTAAAGGACGTACAAAACAATAAGGTATTGGCTTCTAAAAATGCAGAAGAACGCATTTATCCTGCGTCTATGACAAAAATTCTCACCTTGTTGATTGCCGTGGAAGAGCTTTCTGATTTGGAGGAGAAGGTTCAAATTCCGGTAGACGAGGTTTTGGCTGAATATGAAAGAGGAGCTTCCATGGCAGGCTTTCAGCCGGGAGAAAAAGTTTCTGTAAAAGATTTGCTGTATGGTCTGATGCTGCCGTCAGGAGCAGAATGTTGTACTGCGCTGGCATGCAGAATATCAGGAAGTGAAGAAGCCTTTGCTGAAAAAATGAATGAAAGAGCCAAGGAGCTTGGGATGTTAAATTCTCACTTTGTAAATGCCTCAGGTCTGCATGAAGAGGAGCACTATACAACCGTTACAGATATTATGATATTATTAGAGCAGGCAATTAAAAATGAAACCTTTTATGAGGTTTTTACCACCCGTTCTTATACAACTGCTCCCACAGCAGCAGAGCCAAACGGAATTACCTTTGAAAGCACCATGTATGACAAGAAATCGACCTTAGAGGTGACAGACGGAGAAATTCTGGGCGGCAAAACAGGCTTTACCAATGCGGCTGGTCAGTGTCTGGCAAGTCTGGCAATGGTAGAGGGACAGGAATACATTTTAGTAACAGCAGGAGCAGATGGAAATCACAACACCGAGCCTTTCCATGTGCTGGACGCAGAAAATATTTACAGTCAGATAGGAGCTGCAATTCAAAGTGAATAAAATGGCAGAATACTGGATAAAAGAAGAACCGTTTTTACCAAAAGCAGTTGTTTTTGATATGGATGGTTTAATGCTGGATACCGAGCGGATTATTAAGTACAGTTGGGATGTGACAGGGGAAAATCTGGGCTACGGAAAGCTGGGCGATAACATCAAAAATACATTGGGCATGAACAGAGCCCAAAGAAATGCTTATTTTCTGAAGAAATACGGCGCAGATTTTCCTTTAGAGGCGTTTTTAGACGGATATCATCAGGTCTATTATGACTATGAGAAAGAGAAGGGAATTCCCAAAAAAGAAGGTCTGCTTTCTCTTTTAGATTATTTAAAGAAGAAAAACATTCCTATGGCAGTGGCAACCTCCACCCATCAAATGTATGCTAAGGAAGCGCTGAAGGAGCAAGGGATTTTTGATTATTTTCAGGAAATCATCACAGGGGATTGTGTGGAGCATGGGAAACCGCATCCGGCTATTTACGCACTGGCATGTGAGAAATTAGAAGTCAGTCCCGCCGCCGCTCTGGCGCTGGAGGACTCTTATAACGGAATTATTTCAGCGGGAAAAGCGGGAATGAAGGTAATTATGATACCCGACCTTTTGGAGGATGAAACACCTGTAAAAGAATATTTATACGGGAAATTAAAGACACTTGAAGAAGTAAAGAATTGGATGGAAAAATAATGAATGGGATGTCGCTTTAAATACGATGTGACATCCCATTCTGTTTTTTAACAATCAATGGTTTTTAAATGTTCGATAAAAAGTTTTCGGATACCGGTATATTCTCCCAAGCCTTTTAATACAGGCTCTACATCATAGCCTGCTGCTTTGAACTGGCTATACCAAGAGTCCGGCTCATCACTTGCCATATCATTTTTCGCATGGTCTCCGGCAACAATCATAAACGGCGCCAAAACAACCTTTTTCGGCTGATAAGCATGAACCATTTTTAACAGACTTTCCATGGTAGGATAAGCTTCTACGGTTCCCAGAAAAATATTGGAATACCCCTTATCTTTAAAGGTATAGTCCAAAGCAGCGTAAATTGCGTTGGCATAGTGAGTTGTTCCGTGCCCCATCAGGACTAAAACCTCATCCTTTGTTAAAGTCTTAAATTCAGAGGTAATGGCATCGATAACGGCTAAATTATCCTGCTCGCTGGTAAGAAGCGGGTCTCCAAAAGAAATAGAATGAAACTGCTCCTGAAAAGCAAGAGCATCTTCTTTCATAAGGTCGTTTTCAATCCCGTTAATTACATGCGTAGGCTGAACAAGTACGTCTGTAATTCCGTCCTGAAGCATTTTCTCCATAGCTTCCTTCACATTGCAAATATGCACACCGTCTCTGGCATTTACTTTTTTGATAATCATTTTGCTGGTCCATGCACGATAGAGGGCATAATCAGGGAAAGCAGCCTGCATATCCTGTTCAATGGCATCAATGGTAATTTTTCTGGTATCATTGTGACTTGTTCCAAAGCTTACAGCCAAGATGGCTTTTTTTGTTTCTTTTGACACTGTTTTTGTTCCTCCGTAGTGTGTATTTATTTTCACATCTGAGATGTATTTTTCTAAAGCATTTAAGTTTTTCGGAAGTGGGAGAGAGGATTTTAAAATTCCTTTTCTGCATAAGCTTTCAAAAAGCTCCAGAACAGCAGGCGGTTCTAAATTTGTTTGTTTTAAAACACCTCGATTGCTGAATACCTGAGTCGGAGTGCCATACATCAGAACTTTCCCCTCGTGGAATAATAAAATCTCATCTGCCCATTCATAAGCATAATTTACATCATGAGTTGCCATTAAAACAGTAATCCCATTTTGCGTCATCTGATCTACAATATGGTTTACCATAGTCGTATGCTTAGGATCTAAAGCGGCAGCAGGCTCATCTAAAATAATAATTTCCGGTTTCATGACAAGAATATCAGCAATAGAAACCTGCTTTTTCTGTCCACCGCTTAATGCATGGGTTGGTTTATGACGGAAAGGGGTAATTTCCAGATAATCAATGACTTCTTCAACTTCTTTTTTTGTTTCTTCTTCTGAATGTCCTAAATTTAAAGGACCAAAAGAAATTTCCTGATAGACACTGGCTGAAAAAAGCTGATTATCCGGATCCTGAAAAACAATTCCGATTTTGCTTCGCAAATCTAAAAGTTCTTTTTTCTTATAAGTAACTTCTTTATTATGGAAGAAAAGTTTTCCCTTTTGCGGTTTTAAAATACCGGTACAGCATAGAAAAAAGGTAGATTTTCCGCTTCCGTTAGCACCCATAAATGCGATTTTTTGTCCTTTTTTAATTTCCAGAGAAAGTCCGTTTAAAGAATGGCTTTGTTCATCGTCATAAGAAAAATATAAATCTTCTGCTTTTAAAATAATATCTGAATTCATGAAAAAAATCTCCTCCATACAGCAAACAGAAATAAAGCCGAGTCAAATACAACAATGGCTGCAATAACACTTTTTTTCGGAGGCTGGTTTTCCGATAAGACACGGATGGTATCGTCATAGCATCTTGCCTCCATAGAAGCATATAAACGGTTGGAGCGTTCCACGGCTCTTATCATTAAAACAGAGCCTAACATTCCGAAGGATTTTAAAGACGTTTTATAATCACGGTTTCCAAGACGGCAGTTCTGAGAAGTGGAAAGCGCAGAAGCCGTATCCAAAAGCACGAAAATAAAACGATAAATTAAAAGCATGAGCTCCATCAATAATTTGGGGCAGTGGAGCTTCTCAAGAACCTGCAAAATATCCGGCATCGGCGTAGTAAAGGATAAAAAATACAGGCAGGAAACAGCTCCTAATGCCGTAAAAATAAGCTGCACCGCATAAAAGAAAGAGGAGTAGCTGGTGGTAATGTACCAGCTTCCCACAGGAACAGCAAACATATCCATGGGAGTACAGCTTAGATGAAACATAATGGCAATGGTGCTGAGTAATAAAAAAATAATCGGGGCAGTGAGAAAACGTAAATAACGAGAAACAGGGACTCCACCTTTTTTAACGGTAAGAACCCCTGTAACTGCTAATACGATACCTGCCACTGCAATCGAACGACTCATTACACAAATACAAAGTGTAATTATTGCAAAGGCAAACTTCTCACCGGCGTTTTCATATCTGAGTCTGGAATGATAGCAAAGCTTATCAATGACAATCATAAGAAAACTCCTTTCAAAGAGAAATTTTAATTATCGTCTTTCATCCATTTCTTGCGTTCTACAAAACGTCCCATGATGAAAGCAATGACGCCTACTCCAATTCCTGTCTGAAGACAGAAGAGAAGACTTTCCACTTCTCCCGGAAGCTCTCCGCCAATGAGCTTTTCAAAAATAGGAGTTGCCCATGGCTCATAAGAAGAGTCAACCTCTTCTACAACCTGACTTCCGGCATCATCAGAACCGCCAAATTCTGCATCCTTTAATGCGAATAACGGAACAAAAGCAATTAAGAAAATCAAAAGAATGGCAAGAAATACTTTCTTTTTCATATTATTTTCCCTCCTTTAAGTAACCGATAGCACGAAGCTCAGGTTTTGCGTAAGTTTCTAATCCCTGAATAATCAAAACAGTGATAATACCTTCAATGATAGCCAAAGGTACCTGTGTAGGAGCGAATACAGTAAGGAATTTACCCATAGCAGCCATAAACGTGGTATCTGCATTGTGAGCAAGTGCCATCTGTGCAGCTGTAACGCAGTAAGTAAATAAGTCACCTAAGGTTGCTGCAAGAAATACAGAAACTATTTTATTTACTTTTGCTTTTTTACATAACACAAAAATTCCGTAGGATACAAACGGACCGGCGATTGCCATGGAAAAAGTATTTGCTCCGATGGTAGTCAGTCCGCCGTGGGCCAGTAAAATAGCCTGAAACAACAGAACAATCAGCCCTAAAATAGAAACGGCGGAAGGTCCGAATAAAATAGCGCCCAGTCCGGTTCCTGTCATGTGAGAACAGCTTCCTGTTACAGACGGAATTTTCAGTGATGAAATTACGAATACAAAAGCTCCTGACATAGCAAGGAGTGTAATTAAATTTTTATGTTCGGCTAAAGTCTTTTTAATAGACAAAAATCCGGCAACTAAAAACGGAATACATAAAGCACCCCATGCGATACAAAAGCCGCCGGGCAGATAGCCCTCCATAATGTGCATTGCACTGACATTTGTCATCATTCCAAAAGTAAGTGCAAGAATACCAGTCAGTACAAAAATTCGTTTGCGTTGTTTACTCATTTTTCTTCTCCCTTCTGATTTAAAAAATAATGTGCTCTCTGCGGAGCGTTTTATTGTATAGAATACAATTTTCTATACAACAAAAAAAGCCCTTCGGTACACACCGACAGGCTATCAGAAGAACAAGAGGTTCCAGCGAAATTGACATGCTATGAGCCAACCTGTTCTTACACACGGCCATCGTTCGTAACCTGTGTAAATCGCATGTACAAGGCAGGTCTTCTGACTCAGGCATCAGCATTTTATTTCGTCTTCCCAGTAAGCTCCGGTGACATAGTGAAATAAAACTTCTCCTTTACAGCGGCGTGACCGTGCAAGCTTTTCACTTGACTTTCCTATTCTCCTGCAAGCAGGCACCTTGAACACTCAATTTTGCATTCATTGTAACATACTATCTGATTTTGTCAATAAGTTGCACCGAAAAGAATTCTGTGCTAAGATGAAAAAACAGTGCAAAAACAAAAGATTTAGGAGATGGAAGAAAAAATGAGTATTTCCATGGTGGGAATTGATTATAACAAAGCGTCCGTAGACATACGTGCGCAGTTTTCCTTTACAAAGAAAAATGCAGCGGCAGCAATGGAGAAATTAAAAGAAGCTCCGGGGATTTTAGGCTGCATTATTTTGTCTACCTGCAACAGAATGGAGATTTGGGCAAGTACACAGGAGGAATGGGAAGGTTCTCTTTTTGATTTTCTGTGTGAAGAAAAAGGAAAAAATCCGGAAGAATTTCGCAGATATTTTGTGGAGCGAAAGGAAGAAGAAGCCATTGAGCATCTTTTTTATCTGACAAGCGGCTTAAAATCTCAGATTTTGGCAGAAGACCAGATTATTGCGCAGGTAAAGGATGCCCTGTCCATGGCAAGAGACGTCTACTGTACAGACAACGTTTTAGAGGTTCTGTTTCGTATGGCGGTAACTGCAGCAAAAAGAGTAAAAACAGAGGTCGTGTTTTCCAGAGGCAACAGCTCTGTCATTCATCAGGCTATTCAAAAGCTGAGAGAAACCGGATATTCCTTAGACGGCAGTAATTGTATGGTAATCGGAAACGGAGAAATGGGAAAGGTGGCTGCACTGGCTTTGGCAGAGGCAGGCGCTCATGTAACGGTTACCGTCCGTCAGTATCGCAGCGGAATTGTAAGCATTCCCAAAGGATGCGACAGAATTAACTATGGAGAACGCATGGAATTCTTCCCTTCCTGTGATTTGATTGTCAGTGCAACGGCAAGTCCGAACTTTACCCTTACCAAGGAGCTGATACAGCAGGCAGCAACAGGAAAAAAACAGCAAATTTTAATTGATTTGGCAGTTCCAAGAGACATTGAGCCGTCTGTAAACGAAATAGAGGGCATAACTCTTTATGATATTGACAGTTTTAAAATTGATACCAATTCTTTGGAGCTTCAGGAAAGTATGCAGAAGGCAGCAGCAATATTAAGAGAGCAGATGGAAGATTTTTACTGCTGGTATGACGGAAGAAGTTTAATCCCTCGTATTCAGGATATTCAGGCAGAGGCTGTGCAGGATTTAAACCTGCGTATTTTAAAAATTCTGCGAAAAACACCTATGGAAGACGAGGACAGGGAAAACCTTTTAAATGCCATTGATGTTGCAGCCGGAAAGGTTGTCAGTAAAATGATGTTTGGGCTTCGTGATACCTTGGAAAAAGAAGAATTCATAAATTGTGTAGAAGGGCTGGAAAAGCTTTATGGAGCATAAAGAGAAGAAGTTTTTTCCTTTGTTTGTAGATTTCACACAGAAAAGAGCCGTGGTAATCGGAGGCGGAAAGATTGCTGTCAGAAGAATTCAAACACTGCTGACTTTTGTGGGGGAAATCACGGTAATCGCACCTGCCTGTACAGAGAGTGTCAAGACTCTCTGCCAGAAGGGGAAAATTATTTATAAGCAGAAAAAGTTTGAAGCAGAAGATATTGAAAATGCAGACCTTGTACTTGCAGTGACAGATAATCATGCGTTAAACGAAGAAATATACAAGATTTGCAAAGAGAATAATATACTGGTAAATGTAGCCAGCAATCAAGAAAAATGCGATTTTCATTTTCCGGGAATTCTGGAATATGAGAATGTGGTTATCGGCTTTAATGGATGCGGAAAAGACCACAAAAAGGTCCGCCGTGTAAGAGAAATGATACAGGAAATGCTCAGTCATAAAGGGGAGTAAATATGAGAAAAGTAGTAATCGGAAGCAGAGAAAGTAAGCTTGCAGTGGTGCAAAGCGAAATGGTACGGGATTATATCCGAGAAAATAATGCGGATATACAGGTGGAAATTTTGACTATGAAAACCACCGGAGATAAAATCTTAGACAGAACCTTAGATAAAATCGGAGGAAAGGGACTGTTTGTAAAAGAGCTGGATAAAGCTCTTATGGAAAGAAAAACAGAATTATCTGTACACAGCTTAAAGGATATGCCTATGGAGGTTCCCGAAGAACTGCCTCTTATTGCATTTTCCAAAAGAGAAGATCCAAGAGACGTTCTGGTACTTCCAAAAGGTGTTACCCAGTTAGATACTTCGAAGCCTATTGGGTGCTCCAGTTTAAGAAGAATTTTACAGCTAAAAGAAATCTTTCCTGATATGGAATGTAAAAGTGTCAGAGGAAACGTTCAGACACGTTTAAAAAAATTAGATGACGGAGAATACAGCGGTCTGCTGCTGGCAGCCGCCGGTTTAAAGAGATTAGGCTTGGAGGACAGAATTGCCCGTTATTTTGAACCGGAGAAGATGATACCCGCAGCCGGACAGGGAATTTTGGCAATTCAGGGGAGAAAGGATGTAGATTACAGCTATTTAAAGGGCTATGGAGACGAAAACGCCACTTATGCCGCATTGGCAGAGAGAGCCTTTGTCCGTTATTTAAACGGAGGCTGTTCTTCTCCGGTAGCCGCCCATGCCCGGGTCGAGGACGGACAGATTATTTTACGTGGCTTATACTACGATGAGAATACAGGAAATTATGAAAAAGGGCTGAAAAAGGGCAGTGCAGAAGCAGCAGAGGAGCTTGGAATTTCTCTTGCAAAGGAGCTGCAGGAAAGGAGCAAAGCGTATGTGTAAAGGGAAAGTATGGCTGGTAGGAGCCGGTCCGGGAGATATTGGACTGTTTACTTTAAAAGGAATGGAAATTTTACAGCAGGCAGAGGTAGTGGTATATGACAGTCTGGTAGGCCAGGGTGTCTTATCAAAAATCCCAAAAACTGCCCGCTGCATTAACGTAGGAAAAAGGGCATCGCACCATACCATGCCTCAGGAGCAGATTAATGAGGTTTTATTAAAGGAAGCAAAAAAGGGATATCGTGTAGTCCGCTTAAAAGGTGGAGACCCCTTCCTTTTTGGCAGAGGCGGGGAAGAGCTGGAGCTGTTAATTCAGGAAGGTATTCCCTATGAAATTGTACCAGGAGTGACTTCCCCCATTGCAGTTCCGGCATATAACGGCATTCCGGTTACTCATCGTGATTTCACCTCCTCTCTTCACATTATTACGGGACATAAGAAAAAGGGCGCAGCTTACGACATTGATTTTGAAGCCCTTGTTCGTACAAAAGGAACTTTAGTCTTTTTAATGGGTGTCAGCGCCTTAACTGATATTTGTCAAGCGCTTTTAGACGCAGGTATGGAAAAGGATATGCCGGCTGCAATTTTGCAGAAGGGCACAACTGCGGCACAGAAAAGAATTGTAGCAACGGTTTCTACTTTGCCGGAAGAAGTACAGCGACAGGGAATTGAAACACCTGCCATTATTGTAGTTGGTAAGGTCTGCGCTTTGGCAAACGAATTTGCCTGGTATGAGAAGCTTCCGCTTTTCGGTTATAAAGTGCTGGTTACAAGACCAAAGGAAGCGGCATCCTCCATGGCGGCAAAGCTCAGAAAACTGGGAGCAGAGGTGCTGGAATTACCTGCCATTAAGACAGCAGCAAAACAGGAAAATACAGCTCTTTTGAATGCTTTTTCTCATTTGCAGACTTATGACTGGATTACTTTTACCAGCCCTAAGGGAGTAAAGGTTTTCTTTGAAGAAATGAAAAAAGCAAAGGTGGACGCAAGAAAACTGGGAAATGCAAAATTTGCAGTGGTAGGAACCGGAACACAGAAGGCATTGCAGGAAAAAGGATTTTTTGCAGATGTCATGCCGGAACTGTTTGACGGTGCGTCTCTTGGGAAAATGCTGTGTGAAAAATGCAGCGGAACAGAAAAAATATTACTCCCCAGAGCAGAAATCGGCAGTCAGGAAATCATAGAAGAATTAAAGAAAAAAGCAGGTATTGTCATTGACGATATCGGCATTTACGAAACTCTTTATGAAAAATCTGAAATTATTGATGAAAAGAAGGAATTTGAGGCAGGAAGCATCAACTGTGCTGTTTTTACCAGCGCATCTACGGTCAAAGGCTTTGTGGAAGCAGTGCCGGAGTTGGATTACAGCAGGGTAAAAGCCGCCTGTATCGGAAAACAGACAAAAGCAGCAGCAGATAAATATTCCATGGAAACTTACATGTCAAAAGAAGCGTCTATTGACAGCCTTCTAGAATTAGTAATAGAATTAAAAAAGAATTCAGAGAAAAAGGAGTTGTAGAATTATGAATATCAGACCGAGAAGGTTAAGAGGAAATGAAATCCTGAGAAAAATGGTGCGTGAAACCAGAGTGGATAAAAGTTCTCTGATTTATCCGGTGTTTGTAAAAGAAGGAACAGGAATAAAAGAGGAAATTCAAACCATGCCGGGGCAATATCGTTACAGCATTGATACCTTGTTAAAAGGACTGGAAGAAACCTTAGACGCCGGAGTCAGCAAGGTAATGTTTTTCGGTATTCCGGATAAAAAAGATGAGGTGGGAAGTCAGGCTTACGCAAAAGACGGTATTGTACAAAGAGCTGTTGCAAAGGCAAAAGAAGCTTTTGGAGATGATTTGTATCTGATTACAGATGTATGTATGTGTGAATATACTTCTCACGGACACTGCGGTGTTCTGTGCGGTCATGAAGTAGAAAACGACAAGACCTTAGAGCTTTTGGCAAAAACAGCCCTTTCCCATGTGCAGGCAGGCGCAGATATGGTTGCTCCTTCTGATATGATGGATGGCAGGGTTCTGGCAATTCGTAATCTGCTGGATGAAAATGGATATAAGGAAGCGCCGATTATGTCTTATGCCGTAAAATATGCTTCTGCATTTTATGGTCCTTTCCGTGATGCTGCGGGCTCTGCGCCTTCCTTTGGTGACAGAAAGAGCTATCAGATGGATTATCACAATCGCAGGGAAGGCTTAAAGGAAGCTTTGTTAGACGTAGAAGAGGGAGCGGATATCATTATGGTAAAACCGGCGCTTTCTTATCTGGATATTATTCGTGAAGTGAAAAATGAGCTTCATGTTCCTGTGGCAGCATATTCTGTCAGCGGAGAATACGCTATGGTAAAGGCGGGAGCAAAGCTTGGTTATATTGAAGAGGATAAAATTATCTGTGAAATGGCAGCCGGCGCCTACCGTGCAGGTACAGACATTTACCTCACTTATTTTGCAAAGGAAATTGCAAAATACATCGAAGAAGGGAGAATTGGATAATGACAAAATCAGAGAAATTATTTCAAAGAGCAGTAAAGAGAATACCCGGAGGGGTAAACAGTCCTGTTCGTGCTTATGGCTCTGTTACAGAAGCGCCTCGCTTTATACAGGGAGCTGTGGGCTGTAAAATCTTTGATGTAGACGGCAATGAATATATTGACTACATTGACTCATGGGGACCTATGATTTTAGGACATAATAATGAGCAGATTAAAGATGCGGTTATCCGTGCCAGCGAAAACGGATTAAGCTTTGGCTGCGCTACGGAAGTGGAAGTGGAAATGGCAGAATTTATCTGTGATAAAATTCCTCACATCGATATGATACGTATGGTAAACTCCGGTACAGAGGCGGTAATGAGCGCTCTGCGTGTTGCCAGAGGCTATACGGGAAAGAACAAAATTATTAAATTTGCCGGCTGTTATCACGGACACACAGATGCCATGCTTGTAAGCGCAGGAAGCGGTGTTATGACAAGCGGCGTGCCCGACAGCGCAGGCGTTCCAAAAGGATGTACACAGGACACCATGCTTGCTGTTTACAACGATTTAAGCAATGTAGAAAAGCTGTTTTTGGAAAGTGACAATCAGGTTGCCGCTGTGATTGTAGAACCGGTAGGTGCAAATATGGGTGTGGTTCCTCCAGCAGACGGATTTTTACAGGGACTGCGTGACTTATGTGATAAATATCATGCGCTTTTAATTTTTGACGAAGTCATTACCGGATTTCGTTTAAGCTTCAGTGGAGCAGGTGGATTTTACGGAATTACACCAGATTTGGTAACTTACGGAAAAATTATCGGAGCCGGTATGCCCGTAGGCGCTTACGGCGGGAGAAAAGAGATTATGGAAATGGTAGCTCCGGCAGGACCTGTGTATCAGGCAGGGACTTTAAGCGGAAATCCTATTGCTATGGCAGCAGGACTTACACAGCTGAAAATTCTCTGGGAAGATCAGGATATTTACAAACGCCTTTATCAGAAAGGAGAACTTCTGTATGAGGGAATTCGTAAAATCTTTTTAGAAAAAGGTGTGGACTATCAAGTGAATTCTGTGTCCTCCTTAGGCTGTATTTTCTTTACCCCAAATAAGGTAACGGATTATACTTCTGCCAAAACATCAGATACCACAGAATTTTCCAAATATTTCCAATATATGTTAAATCACGGTATTCACATGGCTCCGTCACAGTTTGAAGCTATGTTTTTATCCGATGCACATACGGAAGCAGAAATTCAGGAAACACTGAACTGTATCGAGAAATATTTTTAAGGTGACCTTATGAGTGAAACAGTTGTAGGAATTGGAATAATTGCTCTGCTGCTTTTATCGGTAGCAGCAGTTATGCTGTCGGAAAACAAAAGACGAAAGCTTTTTTTGCAGCAGAAATTAAAAAATGCTTGGGGACAAATACCTGACCGGGAATATACTTATGAAGATTTCCATCATATTTCGCAGTTTTTTCATAAGAGAGAAAAAGACGGCTTTTTCATTGACGATATTACATGGAATGATTTAGATATGGACCGGATTTTTATGCTGCTGAACCAGACTTTTTCTGCCGTAGGAGGAGATTGCCTGTATGATATTTTGCGAAAACCGGTATTTGAAGAGAAAGAACTGAAATATCGCAATCGGTTGATGCTGTTTTTTGCTAAAAATCAGGAAATAAGAGAGCAGGTGCAGACTATTCTTGCTTCTGTGCGAAAATCCGGCAGCAATAGTATTTACGAAAATATTCATGTAACAACAGAAGTAAACATCAAAGGAAAAAACGTACAGATTGGATTTTGCAGCGCTTTTTTCCTGTCGCTCCTCGTCTTTATTTTGGCGCCTAATCCCGGAGTCTTTTTGTTTCTTTTGGTCTGTGTTGTGAATATCGGCGCTTATATGACACAGAAGCAGGAGGTGGATGCTTATCTTTCCAGCTTCAGAAATGTGTTGCAGCTTTTAGAGGCTTATAAGAAACTGGAAAAACTAAAAATACCGGAGCTGGAAGCTGCCATGGCAAGAGGAATACCGGCACAGAAAAAGCTGGCAGGCTTTCAGAAACGTTCCTCGCTTGTTATTGACAGAAGCTCAACGGGAGGCGGACTGGAAGGCATGCTTATGGATTACATTCGTATGCTGACTCATATTGATTTGATTAAATTTCAGGATATGATGAAGTCCATGAAGGAAAACCGAAAGGAACTGGAGGAGCTGATTTATACTTTGGGTTATATAGACAGCATGATTTCCATTGCATCTTTTCGGGAAACCTTGCCTTATTATACTTGTCCTGAATTTAGGGAAGAGAAAAGAGCGTATATGGATGTAGAAAATCTTTACCATCCGTTGATTGAAAATCCCGTGGCAAACAGTATTTCTGCCCAAGGCGGCATTTTGGTAACCGGTTCCAATGCTTCGGGAAAATCTACATTTTTAAAAAATATTGCCATAAACAGTATTTTTGCCCAAACTATTTATACCTGTATAGCATCTTCTTATTGCGCACCTTACTTTCAGGTCATGACTTCCATGGCGCTGCGAGATGATTTAGGAAGCGGAGAAAGCTATTATATCGTAGAGATCCGTTCCTTAAAGAGAATTTTAGACGCTGCAAAATCCGGCAAAAATCTGCTGTGTATTATTGACGAGGTATTACGAGGAACCAATACCATTGAGCGAATTGGAGCATCTTCCCAAATATTAGCGCACATCTGTAAAAACAATGTATTGTCTTTTGCGGCAACTCATGATATTGAATTGTCCTATATGCTTCAGGAATATTATGAAAATTATCATTTCGAAGAGGAAGTACGAGAAAAAGACGTTGTGTTTAACTATCTTCTGAAAAAAGGAAGAGTAACTACTAGAAATGCCATTCGCCTTTTAGAAATGATTGGCTATGATAAGACATTGATTGAAGAGGCGAAAAGAGCAGTAGAGGAGTTTGAAGCTTCCGGCAGTTGGAAAAATGTCGAAAAAGCAAGATAGAAAATTGTAAAATTTTGCATAGAAATATTGACAGATTTTCAGAAAGTTGTCATAATAAATCATAACAAAAGGAAAAAAATTTCTTTTTATATTTTAGAAAAGAAGAAGAAAATACACGAGAAAGAGACACATCTTTTTCTGCAAAGCAGGCACATCTTTTTGTAAAATCTGAATATCTTATCTTACAGACAGGGATACCGAAACGGTATCCCCTTTTTCTTATTGCTGAAGAATTTTCGTCCTATGAAATAAAAGATATTCCGCAAAGCTCACTGCGGAGAAAAAGATTAGCAAAAGCCGTGTCCGTTGCCGCAGCATAAGAGCAGGATAATCAGTAAAAGACAACTGTTATCTCCGCCACATCCGCATCCGTCTCCGCCAAATCCGTTACCGCAGAAGCATAATAATAACAAAATCCAGATAATGCAGTTGCAATCACCGAAATTGTGTGTCATACCTCCTCCACAGTTGTCTTCGCATCCGCAACCACAGTTTGTAGCAGCTAAATCACTCATGAATAAATCCTCCAAAAATTTTGATTACACTTACATACTATGTGAACAAAGAAAAATGGTGCAAAGAAATCAAAAAAAATTTAGGAAAGAGTTAAAGTAGAAAGCACCTGATAAATGTCCAACGTTCCGTATCCCCATTCCCGATTAGGATATAAGCGTTCAGGGCTTCGCTTTGCTCCCCTTATCAGCAAAGTTTTCAGTTCTGTGTTATTGAAAATTCTGGCAGGAGTACGGCGCATGCCCCATTCTACCAACAAAGCGCATCCTCCGGCTGTAATTGCAGCAGATACAGAAGTTCCCGACAGAGTGGTAAAACGATTGTTTGGGGCAGGTCCAAAAACATTGACGCCGGGAGCAGCTAAATCGGGTTTTATTTGGCCGCTTCTTGTATATCCCCTGCTGGAGTTTAAAAACAGGCTGTTATTGTAAGCATTATAAGCGGCGGCAGTAATCACAGAAGCAGAGTCCGAAGGAGCGGTAAGGGTGGTGTCTGGATTTGGCTGTATAAAGGTAATGTCCGGTCTTGCAAGTCCGGTAATCGGAAGCCACATATGAAAGGTTCCCTGCCCCGGTATATTAGTATAAATCCGTATTTTCCAGATACCTTGTGTAGGTTCGGAGAAACGGATGAAAATCAGTTGATTGCCCGAAACTGTCTGGAACATTTCTGAACTGACAAATATTTTTGTATTTTCTAAGATAAAGGAAATGTTTTCACTAAAGCTGATACGGGGAGATAATTTTTGTACGATTTCTCCTAAAGGAGACTCAAATCCAACTGCATAGATTTCAGGAGGGTCACTCCAAAACTCCACACAAAATCCGGAAGTGTTCTCGGCTACTAATATTTCAACCTCTTTAAAAGTTTCGTTTCCGGAAAAATTCCCATAATAGTGATGTGCCTTTCCGGCTTCATTTCCGGCAGCTACAACAGAGTGAAGTCCCCGATAGTTGTCGGCAATGCCCAGCATAGAGTCTACCGGCGAAACACCTGCATGAGGGCCTTGATTAGTACCAAGTCCCAAGCACAGTACAAGTGGTTTTTTCAATTTTTCAGCTAATAAAGTAAGATAGCGAATTCCCATCATTATATCTGTGCTCTGATATGCCGGCTGCTCGCCATTGGCAAAAAAAAGTGTTTTTAAATACTGTTTTGCTTCTTTTAATTTTACAACAGCCAGCATACTTTCCGGAGCAGCGCCGTTAAAATCGGACAGGGGAAGAGTGCTTCCTCCCGCTACACCTGCAAGGAAGGTTCCATGCCCATTGGTGTCTTCACTGGGAATAACGGAAAGAGGATTTTCAGAAGCCAGCGCCAAGTTTAACTCTTCATTATTGTAAGCGCTTCCGTATTCCAAATCAAAAGGAGGCACACCATCTTGAACCGTCTGATCCCACAGTCCGTAAATTCTGCTGCTTCCATCTGTCTTTCGAAAGGCAGGGTGCGTATAATCAATACCCGTGTCAATAAATCCCAGAAGCACATCTGCTCCCTTTAAATTTAAAGCAGGCTGTGTTTGTACCGTGGTTATACCGGAAGCATCCAGACTTACTGTATCAAGGAGGGTATAGAGCTTTGGCAGAGTGTTGTAAAAAAATCCATATTCGTAAAAATCAGGGTAAAATTCCTCTTCTAAGGGATAGTGTACCATTCCATAATAGCGATTAAAAATCTGCGCTCCCCATTCTGCGTATTCCTCTAAAAAATCAGAATATACGGGCAGAATAATATCCGCATATTTTTCTGAGAGAATAAATTCTTTTTTTGATGGCATAAACAACTCCATAGGACTTTTCTTTCAATCTATGAAAGGAGGGGAGAAAACTTGCCAAGATTGCCAGCGGAACTTTACACGGAAGATTTCCGTATATATAATAAAAGCAGAAACTATTGTTCATTGTATCGGTAAATGGAAAGCGATGAGGGAAATATATATGGATATGGAGAAAATTATTGGTTTGGTAACAAAGACAAAAGAGTTAATTAAAAACCGTGAAATGGCTGTTCATGTAAAGGAAAAAGGGGTAGCAGATTATGTAACACAGGTAGATATTGCGGTGCAGAATTTCTTAAAAAAAGAATTGTTTCTTCTTGCTCCGGATATTCAATTTCTCGGAGAAGAAACAGGATTGCAGGAAATAAAAGCCGACAGCTTTTGGATTTTAGATCCGGTTGACGGAACAACAAATCTGATGCACGATTATCAACATAGTGTTGTATCTTTAGCGCTTTGTCATCAGGATGAAATTGTTATGGGAATTGTATATAATCCCTTCCATGAAGAAATATTTTCTGCTATAAAAGGAAAAGGAAGTTTCCTAAACGGACAGCCGATAAAGGTATCAAAGGCAGAAAAACTTTCAGATACAATCGTTGGCCTTGGAACTGCAAAAAGAGAACTTGCTGACGAAAACTTTGCACGATTTCGCAGAGTTTTCGGAGAGTGTCAGGATGTCCGCAGAATTGGTTCTGCGGCTCTGGAGCTGGCATATACTGCCTGCGGAAGGCAGGACGGATATTTCGAGATATATCTAAATCCATGGGATTATGCTGCGGGTATGCTTTTAGTTCAGGAAGCAGGAGGAATGGTAACTGATTTTGCAGGAAATCCCCTTAATCCCAGAGAAGGCGGCAGTGTGGTAGGAACAAACGGAAATATTCATGGGGAGTTGTTAAAACTTTTGTAAGAAGAATGATAAAGAGCTCTGTTCTCGTACTTTTCTATGTCCGTTACATATACTAATGAAAAAGGAAATTTTCTCATGGACAAAGAAAAAGCAGCAGGCAATTATCAGCACGATAATACAGGAGACGAACTTTGGACAGGAAAAGGAATTGGTGTTGCTGTATTAGATACAGGGGAATGAGTTATTATAATGCTAAGTTAGAAAGAACCCAGTAAATACAAGGGTTTCGCTGACTTTTGTCCTACGAAAAAATGAGAAACACTATGATAATTTTGATGATGAGTACCGGTATCAGAGTCAAAATATAGTGGTGAAAAGGAGGTTTGCAATAATATAACTCAAGGTGGTTAGAGTATAAATTTGCTGGTTAATTTTATAATACTGATTTTCTTTCCGCCCGGAAGAAAGAGATATTATGATTAAAGGTTTTATGCTTTAAGTACATGGAGTTTGGTATTATTAAAAGTGATTTGCTGGTATTGGGAGGAGTGGGGTGTATATGATGAAGGAAAGATTAAGAAAATCAATAGTACGAGCTGTGTTTATATTCTTGTGGGGATGGCTAATGCACTATTTTTACATAGAAGAAGGACAGATTGATATATTCAAAATGTGGTTACTAATTGGTTTTCCGTTTGGCATATATAAAATTCATTTATGGTTGATACCTAAAAATTTAGATATTGGTGGTACTGTTGGTGTATGGACTATGAATATAATTATTGGGTGCATCATGGGTGGTTTTGTTGTGATAGGATATATTTTAAGATTACTATATGATGTTTTTACTGTAATGGTAGAGCGGGTTTGGTAACAGAAAAAAGCAAGTATGAGAAGAGTGCTACATACTTGCTTTTTCTGTTTCATCAGGTTCTAACAATTCATCGTAAGTAGTATTCAGACAATCCCGAATACCACGAAGTTGCGAAGCTGTGATGTGTTGAATTCCACGTTCGATTTTAACAAGAGATTCTCTTGTGATATTTATATTCTGTAACTGAAGCATACGGACAAGTTCGGTTTGATGGATACCTTTGGATAATCTGATTTTTCGTATGTTCTTTCCAATAAAGATATCTGTTTGTTTGATTTTTTGTTCCATAATTACCCTCTTATATCTGGACTCATATTAGTCCTTTTTTATCTTTATCATAACGGGTGAAAATGATACAATGGGACTAGAATGAGTCCACTTAGTGGAATAGTAAAAAGATATTATTGAAAGGTGTTGGAATATGAAATTGAATGGACAGGGATGCTATCGAATTAAAAAGTGGGTATTTTGGGTAATGGTTTTATTGTTTATTACCTTAATTACTATGGCAGGGCAGAAAGAAAAGATTAGAGAGAAATGGCTGCACAGCCAAAAGAGAGTAGAGATATCTTTTGAGGGAGAAAAGTCCGAACTGAAAGATATTAGTACATGTTATTTATGCGGTTTAAACAATGAAAGTCTAATGGGGGTATTTCAGGGATCGGATGATATTGGAATTATATCTTTGTTGGATTGGTATATAGTGGAATTGAGATTAGATAGCTATAAGGATTCTAAAGGTTCACAGATTACATATACCAATACAGGAGGTACATTCTATTCGACTGGTGGATCACCAAGCCGGGGAATGGCAAATGCGGAAATAATGCTTCCAGATACTTATAAGTTGGATATGAATTTTTTGGCGGAGCATTTGTGTCAGAAATGTTTAGATAAGATTACAGAGAGCTTGAGATATTCAAAATGGGAATACGAAGAAAAGAAAGTAATACCACTTTGTATAGTCGATTTTCAGACTTTAGAAATATACTCTTTGCAAGATTATCATGCAGGATGTATGGTAAGAGATTATTGGATAAATATGGAACATGAAGAAAATGAAATTAGGGTTGAAGCATTTTATGTGCCAGAACGGATTTAAGGATACTTTCAGTGATATGAAGAAATGAACTATAATTTTCTAAATAAATATCTCCCATTATATGGTTTGGTGTGCTACCCGTCAAGTAGACAAATAAAAAAATATAAAGTTTTTGTGTTGCCCAGTATATGCCGGGCAACATTTTTATGCTACTAATAATTGTTTTTCGTAAAATTCCATCGGTGTTAAGATTCCAAGTCCACGCTGCGGACGATCATTTGTATAATAATTCATATATTCCGTAATTGCCTGAACTAATTCTTCTCTAGTATGAAACTTTTGTTTGTAGTACATTTCTCGTTTTAGGATTCCCCAAAAGCCTTTCATCGGACCATTATCTGTGCAATGAGCTACGAAGAATTTTCCGCAGACCGTATCTGTTTATGCGACATAGGGCTAGACGTATGGAACATCGTATTGCAAGGGCGGTAAGTGCTGGCGGTATTTCGGGCGGTGTGGCTGGTGCGGTGGCTGGAAGTGCCGTTGCTAATAAACGAGCTGAAAGAAAAAATACAGCTTCTAAAGAAAATCGGGGCAATACCACTTCCAGCATGGGACAGCGTGCAGGCTCAAAGGTGGGTGCTGTCTTAGATACGAAAAATAAAGTGAAAGACAAAGCAAACGCTGTCAAAGAAAACATCAAGGATATGCCGACACAGACCGCTTATGCGGTGTATTCCGCAAAGGAAAAGGCAAAGTCCAGCGTGTCCGACTTCAAGCGTGGCATGGTGCAGGAACAGCAGTACAGACAGACGGGACGCTTGGAAAAGCAGGAACAACATAGACAAAATATCGCTGACAAGCGTATGGAGCTTCAAAAGGCACAAGAAGCAAGGCAGGCACAGCGAAAGGCTGACGGATCAGCGACAACGGGAGCTACCCGTCCCCATGAGCGACCAGCCACAGCTTCAAAGCCGAGTGCGGAAAAAATGCAGGAAGTCAAACGCCCTGCCACAGCGACCACTTCAAAAGCAAGTGAACCAGTCAAGACAAATGTTATCAAAGAGCGTCCGTTATCTTCTGGTGCTTCTGATAGAAAAGCGACCCAACCTACGCAGACAGTACATAGGCAGAATGTAGAAAAAGTAGTATCGCAGGAAACACGCCAGAATTACACCAAAGACCGCAGGATAAAGGTTCAGCAGACGCAGACCGTCCAAAAGAACCAGCAGACCACAGAGAAAAAACGTAACCTTGTAACGAAGAAAGGACAAAAGAAAAAATGAAACTGAAACATATCGCTCTCATTGGCAGTCTGTTTCCTATCCT